>CAFBPV010000110.1_pt1 | contig 3590 bp, 4 predicted proteins | sample 7269821 | NCBI WGS metagenome assembly CAFBPV01 (sample SAMEA6814155, study PRJEB35770) | uncultured Candidatus Planktophila sp. | biome: Freshwater; feature: Freshwater reservoir; material: water | place: Czech Republic | collected 2017-06-27 | depth 30m m | reverse complement strand
GTGTCTAGCGAAGTCCGGTTTAATTCCGGCGCTGTCCCGCAACTGTAAAGGATCGAAAGATCTAAGCCAGGTCGCCTGGCAGAACGCCGAAGTATCCGACCTCGGAGGAAGGTCGGGCCTCTAAGCGTCATTGCTTTTTCGCCCAATTTTCCTCCCTCAAAGTTTGAGGGAGTTTTTTATGTTTAAGGCACGTTTTCGAGCGCCTGCAATTGCAATGGTTGCAATTGTTTTCGCATCAGTACTAGCAAATCCAGCACACGCTGCATCAACACAATATCCACTAACTATTACATCCGGTGGATTTAAAACAAAAATTACAAAAGAACCAAAGAGAATTATTTCGCTATCACCTAGTGGCACAGAAATATTTTTTAGTATCGGTGCAGATAAGCAAGTTTTACTCGTTGATAGTCTTTCTAACTATCCCAAGCGAGCACCGATTAGTGATATCAGCGCATTTGAACCAAATGTAGAAGCCATTTTTGGTAAAAAACCAGATCTAGTTTTACTCTCAGTTGATGCAATGAAATCTGCAGAAGTGCGCAAGGCCCTGACTAAGTTAAAGGTGCCTGTGTTGATGGAAAAGGCACCAGTGACGCTGGCTGATGTATATGCCGAAATAAAGGTTCTTGGCACGGTCACCAATAAGCAGAGCCAAGCCGCAGCGCTATCTAGCAAGATGGCAAAAGATATTAAGTCGATTCTCGCATCTGCCAAAAAATCTAAAAGTGTACGTATTTTCCACGAGTTAGATGAGAATTATTACTCGGTCACTTCGGACACTTTCATAGGCCGCGTCTATAAAGACTTTGGTGTCATCAATGTTGCCGATGCTGCAGCAGGTGCCGATTCATATGGATATCCGCAACTATCTTCAGAATATTTGCTGACAAGTAATCCGCAAGCAATCTTCTTATCTGATGCCCAAGATGGAGTAACGGCTGCTGCCGTTGCACAACGCGCAGGTTGGTCACAAATATCTGCAGTGAAAAACAGAAAAGTATTTGTGCTTTCTGCAGATATTCCATCTCGCTGGGGACCACGTTTAGTGAATTTCTATCGCGAAATTGCAAAGGCATTGGCAAAAATTTCCTAATGAGCACACAAGAGATGGGCCGAATCTGGCACTGGCGCACAACTGTATTTGTGGGAATCCTTCTTGCATTTATTTTGTTGCTCGGTGTCAGCTTCGGACCGGTCTCACTTGATTTCATAAAGATTATTCGCACACTGTTGGGATTATCTGGTGGATTAAAAGACGAAGAACGAACACTGTTGCTCGAACTTCGTTTGCCACGAGTTTTACTTGCAGCCTTAGTTGGTTCAGCACTTGCAACAAGTGGTGCGGTGTATCAAACAGTTTTCCGTAATCCACTTGCAGATCCATACTTACTTGGAGCAGCAGCAGGTGCGGGCCTTGGTGCAACACTTGCATTTACTGGCGGAAGCAAAACTTTTTATGCAGCGCTGCCACTCTTCGCTTTTCTTGGTGGCGTGCTCGCTGTGGCAGCAACTTTTATGATCTCTGGAAAAGCATTTTCAGATCCTGGAACGCTTTTGTTATCCGGAATCGCTATTGGCTCTTTTGCCACAGCGGTGCAGACTTATTTACAACAACGCAACAGCCAAGTACTGCGCCCTGTGTATTCCTGGATCCTGGGACAACTTACGGTCGCCGATTGGAACGTTGTTAAGTGGGCGAGTATTTACATACTTATTGCACTATTTATTCTGATCCGTATGTCGCGCTTATTAGATGGACTTTTACTCAGTGATGAAGAAGCTTTTTCACTTGGTATTTCGCCAAATAAAATACGTATCATTGCAATTGCAGCAGCAACGCTAGCCACAGCGACAGCAGTTTCTGCAAGCGGGCTAATCGGCTTTGTCGGCATCGTTGTTCCGCACCTTGTGCGCGGACTGACAAAACGTGCAACCAACAGAGCACTCTTTACTGTCGCCCTGACTGGTGCTGGCTTCTTAGTTCTTGCAGATCTTGGTGCGCGCACATTGTTATCTCCTGCGGAATTACCAATCGGTGTCATCACTGCATTTGTCGGTGCGCCATTTCTTTTATTTGTCCTACGAGCAAAGCGGGTAATGAAATGATAAAAATAAATAATCTCTCTGTGCGTTATGGCGATTTCTATGCCCTTAACCACATCACACTAGAAATCCCGCGTGGCACATGGACATGTCTTGTTGGTCCCAATGGTGCCGGTAAAACAACTTTCTTAAAAACACTTCTTGGCAATAAGGCATACGACGGATCAATCACGATAGATGGACTTGAGGTCTACAAAAATTTACGCAACGTTGCATTTGTTCCACAACGCCCAGAGATTCCAGCGGGCATGGATGTTGCTGAATACGTAATGCTTGGTCGCGCACGCCTTGATGGGTGGGGACGCGAATCTAAAAAGTCTCGCCAATTTGTTCATACAATTTTGGAAGAGACGCAGTTACTTGGTTTACAACACCAATTGATTACACAATTATCTGGCGGCGAAATGCAACGCGTTTTAATCGCGCGCGCACTTGTTCAAGAACCAGAAATTATGATTTTGGACGAACCCACATCAGCACTTGATTTGCATCATCAGATTTCAACACTGAACCAAATTGATCGCTTAAAAGACTCTGGAACAACAATTATTTCCACAATGCACGACATCACGTTGGGTGCGATGTATGCAGAACGCATCATCGTCATGCACAAGGGCCAGGTCCTATTAGATGGCCCATCTAATGAAGTAATCCACTCACCAGAATTGAAAAAGGCCTTCGACAACGGCATCAGCATCTTCACCCTCGATAGCGGGCGCCCAGTAATCGTTGCCAGCCGCGAATTTCCCGCCGTGTAGGCCCATCAATTCACAGGGGATTACCCAGGTATTCACCTATGGGCCCCTTTAAAAGTATGGTTTTTTTGCTATCCTTTCCGCATTCCTATGGAGGTTTCTATGCGTAAGGCACTTGCTACTGTAACTATCGGTCTCTTTCTAGCCTCAGGCTTGGTGACAACACCAGCTCATGCAGGCAATAACAAGATCGTCAATGGCGTCTCATGCTCCAAGCTCAACGCCACCGTAAAGGGCAAGGGCAATGCGAAATACAAGTGCGCAAAGAACCCTTATTACAAGAAGACCAAGACCACATGGACCTGGGTTGAATGCCTTGGCGCTTACAAGAGCCTGAAGGAATTCAAGGCTGAGCACAAAGCCCTCGTGGCAAGTGGCGCATCAGCAGATGACATTCTTAGTAGCCAAGACTTTATTGATGGATGGGTCGACGCCACTAAAGATGCTTGCCAGCGCGGCGCCTAAACCGCCCTGCTCACACCGCACTACCTATAAATCTGTTAGTAAGCCTTCACATCGATGAGGCATCCCCATAGGGATCTAGCGAAATGTCCGTTTTGTCCTGTCTCCGCTACAAATGGGGTGCGGATTCGTAGTAGCAGATAGAGGCGGCGACGGTCGGCTCTGCACAACAAAACCGGTTAAAAAGGAATTCATCCGTGGCAATTAAGAAGTCTGTAGCTACTGCAGGTCCGATTGAATGGACTGTTGCAGAGCTTGGTGCTTTCT
>CAFBPV010000101.1_pt1 | contig 4320 bp, 4 predicted proteins | sample 7269821 | NCBI WGS metagenome assembly CAFBPV01 (sample SAMEA6814155, study PRJEB35770) | uncultured Candidatus Planktophila sp. | biome: Freshwater; feature: Freshwater reservoir; material: water | place: Czech Republic | collected 2017-06-27 | depth 30m m | reverse complement strand
TCAGGACTTGCTGGCTTACTTGTTGCAACCGTTCCAATCTGGTCAACTATTTTCGCATCGGTTAATGGCGATAAAACTGTCTGGCACAGCACTCGGTTGTTTGGTTTAGTCTTTGGCTTTGCTGGACTTGTCGCTCTGGTTGGAATTGAAAGTATTACTGGCAACAGTTCTATCAAATCAATTTTTATGGTTTTACTGGCAGCAATGCTCTATGCATACGCGGTTAATATGATTACTCAAAAATTACCTGGAGTGTCAGGTATTGCACTCAACGGTGCATCTATGGCGATTTCAGCAATCTTCTTTGCACCCTTTGCTTATGTGCAATGGCCAAGTGGTGCTATTCCAATCAATGCGGTGTGGAGCATCGTGGGCTTGGGAGTCTTGTGTACGGCACTTGCCTTCGTAATCTTCTTTACCGTCATGGCAGATATTGGTCCTGCACGTGCATCATTGGTGACCTATATCAACACAGCCTTTGCTGTGTTACTTGGTGTAATTATTTTGTCCGAACCAATCACTCTAGGGATTATGGTTGGTTTACCAATGGTTTTGGTTGGCTCATACTTTGCCAGTCGAAAACCAACAGCTAAAGTTTAGTTTTCTCCAAAACCTAACTTTTCAAGCATCTTAGAATCGCGTTGCCACTCTTTAGACACTTTAATATGTAAACCAAGAAATACCTTTGCGCCTATTGCTCGTTCGATGTCCGCGCGAGAACGTGTTCCAATATCTTTTAATCTCGAACCCTGGTGGCCAAGCAAAATTGCACGCTGTGAATCTCTTTCAACGTGGATAGTCGCATGAATATCAAAAAATGGACGGCTGCCTTTTTCTTCTCTTTCTGACATCTCATCAATTGTGACCATAATTGAATGCGGTAACTCTTGCAGAGCATCGCGCAAAGCTGCTTCGCGAATAAGTTCGCAAATGATTTGACTTTGTTCTTGATCACTTTTCATATCGGCAGGATAAAAAGCTGGTCCCGTTGGAAGTGTCTTGCTAATTAATTCGGCCAATAAATCTATCTGTTCATGAATTGCCGCCGATACAGGGATGATTTCATCCCACACAAATCCTTTTGCTAAGTCATTAATACCAACTAAACGATTAGCCAAAGATTTTTTTGACAATAAATCAGTCTTAGTTACAACAGCAATCTTCTTTGCTTTTGGATGCTTTGCAATTTCTGCCGCAATAAAAACATCTCCCGCACCAGAATCTTCATCTGCTGGCAAGCACATGATGATGGCATCAACTGAATCCATGCTGTGATCGACGACGGCATTGAGGCGTTGGCCCAGTAAAGTCTTTGGCTTATGTACACCCGGTGTATCAACTAATACTGCTTGGAAATCTGGGCCATTGAGGATTCCGCGAATTGCATGTCGTGTTGTATTTGGATGATGAGATGTAATTGCAATCTTGCTTCCAACTAAGGCGTTAATGAGAGTTGATTTGCCTGCGTTTGGGCGGCCAATAATGGCAACGAAACCCGAACGGAAATCACTCATGGCCGTATTCTCTCACTGCCTGAGCATTAAACCTAAATGCTTAAGAATTCCACCGCATCACTAACTGAAGTTACGATTTCTGCTGCACGTTCTCCGATTAGCCGATGACAGCCCTCGCTAGTTGGAGAATTAATTGGCCCCGGAATCGCCATTACTGGTCGTAATAATTCTGCGGCATCTCTAGCAGTTCGAAGTGATCCACTTCTAAATGCTGCTTCCACGACCAATGTTGCATTTGAAAGCGCGGCGATTAATCTGTTTCGTGTTAAAAAACGTGAAGGTATCGCATTAACTCCCGGCATGACTTCTGTGACGATTGCACCAGATTCTAAAATCTCTGCAAATAATCGAGCATGACCAGCTGGATAATTGATATCTATTCCAGCAGCCAATACTGCAATTGTTGAACCTTCTGCAATCAACGCACCTTTGTGTGCTGCTGCATCAATTCCGTAAGCCCCGCCACTTGTAATACTCCATCCTCGATCTACAAACCCGGCGGCAAAATCGCCCGCAACGCGAACGCCATAGTGAGTTGGATTACGTGTACCAACAATTGCTAACTGAGAACTTTTGAGAAGCCCAACATCGCCTCGAATGATTAGCGTTATCGGCGGACTTGCTAAATCTTCGAGGCACTCCGGCCACTCATCTGTACCCGGATAAATAAAATGAGAACCTGTTGCGCCAATTTTTTCTAGAATTTGTTCGGCACGAATTGTTCGTATCCTGGTGATAATTCGTTCATATTTAACTGGGTCATATCCCCCGCCACATACTCTTTCAACAACTGCGCGAGCACCGCGTTCGATTATTTTGTAGTGCTGAGCAAGTAAATATTCGCTGACTTTTTCTTCGCCAAATGCACCAATACTCTGATTTGTGCTCTTCTTCGTGGTCTTATTCATAATCCGCACAGAGTAAATAATTAGACCCTGTGCAAAGTACTTACTGATTATTTGTGTGAATTACCTACCCTTGTTGATGAGCGCTGCGATATTTGAAAATGAACGTCTGTGTTCTATACACGGACCGTGCTGATTGAGCGCTTTTGTATGTGCAGCGGTGATATAGCCCTTGTGCTTCGCAAATCCGTAATCTGGGTGCTTAATATCTAGTTCTCGCATGATTCGATCACGAGTTACTTTGGCGATAATTGACGCAGCACTAATGCAGTGTGCTACTTGATCGCCTTTCCATACTGCAAGGTTTGCAATACCCAAACCATCAATGGCATAACCATCAGTTAAAACATATGCCGGAGTAATTGATAATCCCTGCACTGCTCTTCGCATTCCATCTAAATTGGCAGCATGTACTCCCCTTGCATCAACTTCTGCAGGTGGCACGATAATCGTTGAGATGGCAGCAGCTTTTTGCACAAGTAATTCAAATAAATCTTCGCGCTCTTTTTCACTGACATCTTTTGAATCTCGAACTGCTGCTAAATCTTCTGCAAATGGATCATGCAAAATAACGGATGCGATAACAAGAGGTCCGGCGCATGCACCGCGGCCTGCTTCGTCAACGCCTGCAAGAGGTGAAATTCCTGCATCGATTAATTGTGACTCGATAGCAGCCATAACAAAACTATTTCAATACGTCGATGGAGTGAACGAATTTTGCACTCTTCAGTGGCCATAGGACACCAAATACTCGACCTGTCACACGAGAGAGTGGAACTTGTCCTTTGTTGATGTCATCTTGGTGATAACGCGAGTCAGCACTTGCACCACGATGATCTCCCATTACCCAAATTTTTCCTGGGTCAACAGTGATATCAAATGTGATGTCACTGGGGTCATTTCCTTTGAAAATATATGGTTCATCAACTGCAGTGCCATTAATAGTTAATTTTTTATCCGTGCAGCACACAATGTGATCTCCAGCAACACCAATGACGCGTTTTACTAAATATTGCTTAGCCGGATTAGGCAAAACTCCAACTAAAACAAGTCCATCACGAAATTTGGTTTTGATTGCAGAACCTGTTGATGTATCAGCTCTAGGCAACCACGAATCTGGATCGCGAAATACAACAACATCTCCGCGGTGGATCTTGCCTGATACGAATGGCAGTTTATTGACCGCAACTCGATCATTTATCTGCAAGGTGTTTTCCATCGAACCCGATGGAATATAGAAAAATTGGACTAGAAAAGATTTAATTACAAGGGAGACTACGAGAGCAACAACGACAAGTATTGGGAGCTCCCGTAGGAGTGATCCCTTGCGAAACATAAGGTAAAACTTATGCTTGCTCGGTTGGTGTTTCTTCTGCAGCAACTTCTTCTGCAGGCGCTTCGACAGCAACTTCTGCAACTGAAGTTTCCACAACGGCTTCAACAACAGTTTCTGCAACTTCTTCGACAACTGGCTCTGCAACAACTGCTGCAGCAACGGCTACAGGAACAATTGGTTCTGGTGTTGAAAGGATTCCATCACCGTAACCTTCAATGCCATCGCGCTTTTCGCGAATCTTTGCAGCCTTACCGCGAAGGTCGCGTAGGTAATACAACTTAGCGCGACGTACATCGCCTTTCTTAACAAGTTCAATCTTTTCAATCACTGGAGTATGCACAGGGAAAGTACGTTCTACTCCAACACCGTAAGAAACTTTACGGATAGTAAATGTTTCGCGAACGCCATCGCCTTGACGACGCATAACGATTCCTTGGAAGACCTGAATACGACTCTTGCTACCTTCGATAACGCGTACGTGAATCTTGAGCTCATCTCCAGCACGAAATTGTGGGATGTCTTTGCGCAGCGATGCTGCATCTACGGCGTCAAGTACGTTCATGAT
>CAFBPV010000099.1_pt1 | contig 4516 bp, 3 predicted proteins | sample 7269821 | NCBI WGS metagenome assembly CAFBPV01 (sample SAMEA6814155, study PRJEB35770) | uncultured Candidatus Planktophila sp. | biome: Freshwater; feature: Freshwater reservoir; material: water | place: Czech Republic | collected 2017-06-27 | depth 30m m | reverse complement strand
TGCAAAACCTGCAAGTTGCGCTTCGTACACCAACATATACAAAGCACGTTGTGCGGGAGAAAACTTTCCAGAAATTGGCAATGTACGAGTGATGTCGGCGGTGTAGTACGAATCCATTTCAATACCGGCGTCAATAAGAATTAATTCACCGGGTCTTACTTCCCCATCATTTTGGATCCAATGCAAAATACATGCATGCGAACCAGATGCAGCAATCGTTTCGTATCCGACATCATTTCCGGCAATTCGAGCACGTCCAAAGAAGGCTGCTTCAACAACACGTTCACCGCGTGGAGTGCTTACTGCCGCAGGTAGCGAACGAACAACATCTGCAAACCCTTTTGCTGTTTCGTCACATGCACGTTGTAATTCAGAAATTTCGTACTCGTCTTTGATTAAACGTGCTGCAGATGTAAATGCTAAGAAATCTGCTTCTTGAGAGTGAACCGCAATGCTTTTATCAATCATAGGATCTTCACCACGAATAGTTAGGGCAGTGGTTCCATCTTTTAAAATCGCTTCAAGATCATCTACTCGACTAGTTTGAATCTGATAGCGGTCTTCGGCTTCTTTTAATGTGAAGCGTCGGCCAACCCAGAGTTCGCCGAAGCGTCGGTCAGTATAAAAAGCGTGAGTATCGCGAGTAGAGCGCGGATGAATAAACAAAAAAGTTTCGTGACCGTTATCAGTTGGCTCTAAAACAAGAACCGCGTCAGCACTAGCTTCAACACCTTGGACTCCAGAATAATAAGCAAACGCAGAGTGCGGCCTAAATCTGTAATCGCAATCATTGCTTCGAACTTTAAAACCGCCAGCTGGTAAAACTAAACGTAAACCTGGATAACGAGCAGATAAAGATGCGCGACGTAAAAAGGCAGAAGTAACAGCAGGACTAGCAACAACTCCTTCTAAATCAGATGCAACCCAACCTTTGGACATAAAGTCTGCAAATGCAGGAGAAGGAGTGTTATCCCGCGCAGCCTTAACAGGCTCTATTGCAGGTGTATCCACTTCTTTTTGATCCATATGTGAAGTCTAAAGCAAATCTTCCAGTCTGCACACAAATCATGCTCTGATATTTTTCTTCCATGCAAAAGGCGCTTCGCGTATTAATCACTCCTGATTCTTTTAAAGGATCAGCCACAAACCGAGAAGTTGCTGACGCCATCGCCCTTGGTTGGAAAAAGGTGCGAACACAAGATGAGATTAATTGCTTTCCTATGGCCGATGGTGGCGAAGGAACGCTAGAAACTTTTGCAATGAGATTTCCAAGAGCACAACGCATAAAGATTGAAGTTAACTTTCATGAAAAGCAAAAGCGAATTGCTACCTGGCTTTTATTAGATGATGGCACTGCAATTATCGAACTCGCAGAAGCATGCGGATTAACACATATGAAAGTTCTCGATCCTCTTAAGGCAAGCACATTCGCATTTGGTCAGATATTAAAATCTGCAGCAGAAAATGCAGAAGTAAAGAAAATAATTGCGTGCATTGGAGGCTCGGCAAGCACTGATGGTGGAGTTGGTGCATTGATTGCTTTGGGAGCCCGCTTTCTTAGTGCGTCAGGGGATTCAATTCAATTAGGTGGTGTGGGTTTAAAAGAAATTCATACTGTTGATTTTTCAGAAATGACACAACCACCACAGCTAGGTTCTACGTGTTTAGCTGATGTCAATAATTTCTTACTTGGCGACAATGGTGCCGCAAAGACTTATGGTCCACAAAAAGGAGCAACTGCAAAAGATATAGAAATTCTTGAAGCTGGCCTAGAGCGACTGTTAGAAGTAAGTGAAAAAAATGATTTTGCAGGAGCGGGTGCGGCAGGAGGAACTTCATTTGGTTTAAATTTTGGTTGGGACACTTCACTAAATTCTGGAGCTAAAGTAATTGCCGAACTTATGGAATTGCGAGAAGAGATCAATAAATCTGACATTGTGATTACAGGAGAAGGAAAATACGATCAGCAAAGTGCGCAAGGAAAAGTTGTTGGTTTAATTCAAGAACTCTCTGCCGAATATAAGAAGAGAACGCTTCTGTGTGTTGGAAGTAGTGATGTGGATTTTCCTTCCAACCATCTCTCCGGTGTTGTTCTAGAGGATTTAGCTGGCAGCAAAGAGGCGGCCATGTCAGAATCACTTCAGTGGTTAGTAAAAGCAGGAGAGTTATTAGCCCAACAAGTGTGAAAGCGGTAAACTATCGCCTGCACAAGGAGACGTCGCATAGCCCGGTCGAGTGCGCCTCACTGCTAACGAGGTAAGGTGTAAAAGCCTTCAGGAGTTCAAATCTCCTCGTCTCCGCAGATAGATAAGTTAAAGGAGTCCTCGCGTGCCAACGTTTTCAGTAGCAATCGTTGGCGCAGGACCAGCAGGTTATTTCGCGGCGCAAGCGCTTCAAAATGCACAGAGCGAAGATAGAACATTTGCAATCGACATGATTGAACGCCTGCCAACACCATGGGGACTCGTTCGAAGTGGCGTTGCACCAGATCATCCAAAGATTAAAACCGTTTCAAAAGTATTTGAAAAGATTGCAACTGCCGGAAACTTTAGATTATTCGGAAACGTCGAACTCGGTACAGATGTTCAACTCAGTGATTTACAAGCAAAGTATGACGCTGTAATTATTGCCACCGGCACATCGATTGGCAGAAAACTTGGAATCACTGGCGAAGATCTGCGCGGCTATTTATCTGCTGCCGACTTTGTACCTTGGTACAACGCACACCCTGATTACACACAGGTCGATGTCCCACTTGAGACTGACACTGCAATCGTTATTGGTGCCGGAAATGTTGCGATGGATGTTGCTCGTATGTTGGCTCTTGAACCTTCCGAACTTGATCCAACAGATACTGCACATCACGCAATTGCTGCACTGAAGAAGAGCAGTATCCGCAAGGTTTATATCTGCGCTCGCCGTGGCGCCGAGAATGCTGCATTTACTTCTCCCGAACTACGCGATTTACCAAAACTTGAACACACAAATGTGGTTATGCACAAAACTGATATTGACGCCGCAATCGCTGCAGCCGGTGATTCTCCAGAAAAAGATGTAAAGAGCAATCTGGATGCAATGCTCGCAATTGCAGAGCATGAAAAAACTAACCATGCGCGCACAATGGAATTCTTATTCCATCATGTACCAACAGAGATAAAAGGCACCGATCGCGTTCAGGAAGTTGTATTTAAAACACCTGCGGGTGAAAGAGTAATTAAATGCAGTCTTATAATTAGCGCAATTGGTTATGAAGCACAGCCTTTAAATGGTCTCACGTATGAAAAAGGCAAAGTTTTGAATACTGACGGCCGAGTAAAAGATAATTTGTATGTTGTTGGTTGGGCTAAACGCGGACCATCAGGAGTCATTGGCACAAATAAAAGTGATGCTGCTGCGGTTATTGAATTACTGATTGCAGATCTAAAGTCACCGAAGGCTGCAGGAGACATAAACGATTTAATTGGTGCACACAAAGTAATTACACAAAGTCATTGGGAAGCGATTAATAACGCCGAAGTTTCAAGCGGAGAACCACTTGGCAAACCACGCATCAAGGTCGCAGATAAGAGCGAACTATTGCGTTTGGGTGGCTTATAAATTTATTGAGCTAGTGCTTCAAAAACAACAGCAACAACAGAAGCGCCTGCATCCTCATTACCTTGCGCACGTTCGCCGATCCATCCTGCACGTCCGTGTTTAGGCGCCATTGATGCTGTTGCAACAACACCAGCGCGTGCTGCGACGGCAGCAGCGTTTAATCCTGTTTGTAAATCTGATGCGCTCTGTAATGCAACGGATGCAGGATGCAGTGCATCCAAAAGTGTGCGTTCGCCAAGTGCTGCCTTGCCGCGCGCAGCAATTCCTTCGTATGCAGCCGTGACACTGAGTTGAGTGTTCACAAGCGCATCACCATCTGCAACTGCTGCGGAGGCACGAATAAAACCAGTTGCAAATAACGTGCCAAATGTTGATGGCGCAAATTTTGCAATTTCGCGGCCGATTAACATCAGATCAGCCTTTAAATCACCAGTTACAGCTGCTGCGCCAGCACGAAGTCCCTTTGCAATATTTCCTGCCGTAATACCTAGATCGCCATCTCCGGCAACAGAATCTAACTCCTCAAATTTCTTTGAGTTATTTTCGAGAGCAGCTGCTACCTTCTCGAGCGAGTCAGTGAAAGCACTCATGCCTGTGTAAAGAATGGTGTGTGAACAGGTGTGTTTATGTAATTAAGAAGTTCATCGTCTACTCGAATTACGCTGATTGAAGCACCAGCCATCTCGAGTGAAGTGGCGAATTCTCCAACGTAAGCACGAGCAACTTCAACGCCATAACCCTTGAGTGTTTTCTTTGCATGGCGGAACATGATGTAGAGCTCTTCAGGCGGTGTTGCGCCCAAACTATTCATGAGCACACAGACTTTGTCGCCACTCTTTAAATCAAGGTCATTCTTAATTGCAGTGAGCAACTCTTCTGTAATTTGATCCGCGGTTTCTAGTTTGCTCTTTCGAATTCC
>CAFBPV010000090.1_pt1 | contig 4910 bp, 3 predicted proteins | sample 7269821 | NCBI WGS metagenome assembly CAFBPV01 (sample SAMEA6814155, study PRJEB35770) | uncultured Candidatus Planktophila sp. | biome: Freshwater; feature: Freshwater reservoir; material: water | place: Czech Republic | collected 2017-06-27 | depth 30m m | reverse complement strand
TTCTGGTCACGTAAATAACCCAGGACAATTTGAAGCTCCACTCGGAATCACTCTTCGTGAAATTCTTGAGCTTGCAGGCGGCGTTCGCACTGGTCACAAACTTAAGTTCTGGACACCAGGTGGATCATCAACACCACTATTTACAGATGCACATTTAGATACACCACTTGATTACGAAGGTGTTGCTGCAGCTGGCTCAATGCTTGGAACAAAAGCACTTCAAATTTTTGATGAAACTACATGCGTAGTTCGCGCCGTACTTCGCTGGACAGAGTTCTATAAGCACGAATCATGCGGAAAGTGCACACCTTGTCGCGAAGGCACATGGTGGCTAGTTCAAATTCTTCGTGATCTTGAAAATGGTTCTGGTACAGAAGAAGATCTCGCAAAACTACTTGATTTGTGCGACAACATTATGGGTCGCTCATTCTGCGCACTTGGTGATGGCGCGACAAGTCCTATTACCTCTTCTATTAAGTATTTCCGCGACGAATACATCGCACACGTAACTGGCAAGGGATGTCCATTTGATCCAGTTGCATCAACTCTTTTTTCTAGTGCAGGTGCCAAATGACAACTACACAATCACAGACAACTGAAGTTGTAGACATGATTACTCTCGTCATTGATGGTTTCGAAGTAAGCGTTCCAAAGGGAACTCTTGTTATTCGTGCGGCAGAAAAACTTGGAATCCAAATTCCACGTTTCTGCGATCATCCACTACTTGATCCAGTTGGTGCATGCCGCCAATGTTTGGTAGATATCGAAATTAATGGTCGCGCTTTTCCAAAGCCTCAAGCGTCATGCACGATACCTGTCGAGCCAGGAATGATTGTTAAAACTCAACTCACATCTGATGTTGCTGAAAAAGCACAACGTGGAGTTATGGAATTACTTCTTGTTAATCACCCACTTGATTGTCCAGTGTGCGACAAGGGTGGAGAGTGCCCACTTCAAAACCAAGCGATGAGCAATGGTCAAGCAGAGTCTCGATTTGAAGGCACAAAGCGCACATTTGAAAAACCAATTAATTTGTCTTCACAAGTACTTCTTGATCGGGAACGTTGCGTTCTTTGTGCGCGATGCACACGATTCTCAGAACAAATTGCGAGTGATCCATTTATTACTCTCAACGAACGTGGCGCACTGCAACAAGTTGGAATTTACGAAGAACAACCATTCGAATCGTATTTCTCTGGCAACACGATTCAGATCTGTCCAGTAGGAGCACTAACAAGTGCAACGTATCGTTTCCGTGCACGTCCATTCGATTTAGTTTCAACTCCTTCTGCATGCGAACACTGCGCATCGGGCTGCGATATGCGCACAGATGTCCGTCGTGGAAAAACTCTTCGCCGCCTTGCCGGTGATGACCCAACAATTAACGAAGAGTGGAACTGCGATAAGGGTCGCTGGGCATTTAAATACATCACAGCCCTTGATCGACTTGCACAACCAATGGTGCGCACGTCAACAGGTGAATTAGTTGTTACTTCATGGCCAGAAGCAATTGCTGCCGCTGCCGCTGGTTTATCTGGAGCAAAAGCTGCGGTTCTAGTTGGCGGTCATTCAACGTATGAAGATGCATATGGCTATAGCAAGTTTGCTCGCATTGCACTGGGCACGAATGATATTGATTTCCGTGCACGCGCAACTTCTGATGAAGAGCGCGATTTCCTAGCAGCGCACGTTGTTGGATCACATGCAACATATAAAGATATTGATAAGGCAGATCACGTACTTCTAGTTGGTTTCGAACCCGAAGAAGAGTCACCAATTGTTTTCTTGCGATTAAATAAGCAAGTCAAAAAGCGCAAACTCAAAGTTACATCGATAGGAACAAAACTTTCAATTGGTGTTGAAAAACTTGGAGCAACTTTTGTAAAGGTTGCACCAGGTTCTGAAGCTGCTGCCATTGCTTCACAATCACTAACTGCTCAATCACTTATTTTGGTCGGAGAACGTGCATCTGAAAGCGCCGGTGCACTATCTGCTGTTGCAGCCCTTGCCGCACAATCTGGAGCAAAGTTTGCATGGATTCCACGTCGTGCTGGAGAACGTGGCGCACTCGAAGCAGGTGCTATCGGAAATCTTCTTCCAGGTGGACGCCCAGTAACAGATGCTGCTGCTCGCGTTGATTTAGCAAGTGCATGGTCTGTCGCATCAGTACCAACAACTGTCGGTCGCTCTACTAAAGAAATTATCTCTGCAATTAACTCTGGCGAACTTAACGCACTCGTTGTGGGTGGTGTTGATCCACTAGATCTCGATAACACATCAGAAACTCTCTCAGCGCTCAAAAAAGCATTCGTTGTTTCACTAGAAATCGCGCCAAGTTCTGTTACAGAACGTGCAGATGTTGTTTTGCCAGTTGCAGCAGTAACAGAAAAGAGTGGATCGTTCCTTAACTGGACAGGCAGCGCACGCGCATTTGATGCTGCAGTTGCAGATTCGCTCAACCGAAGTGATGTTCGAATTCTTTCAATGATTGCTGATGCACTCGGAAAAACTATTTCACTAGGAACTGTTTCTGCAGCTTCCCGCGAAATTGCGTCCCTCGGTCCATGGGATGGCGCACGCGCAACATTTACTGCAACTCCTGAACGCAGTGCAGCAACACTTGCAGCAGATGAGGCGCTCATTACTTCTTGGCGCCGCTTGCTCGATCTAGGAACTCTGCAAAAAGGCGAAGAAAATCTTGCAGGAACTGCACGCCAAACAATTGCAGTTATTTCACCAAAGCGCGCAACATCTATAGGCGTTACTACTGGTGACAAGATTTCAATATCAAATGCACAAGGTTCCGTTGTATTGCCAGTACTTGTCGAAGATATTCATGACGACGCCGTATGGGCACCACGTAATTCTCGCGGCTCAGAACTACTTGCCAAACTTGGTAACGCACACGGTGGCGTAGTTAAGGTGGTGAAGGCATGAGTACTGCAGAGTTATTAGCAACTGATCCAGGTTGGATAATCGCTGTTAAAGGCCTTCTTGTTTTTGCAACGTGTGTAGTTCTTACACTTTTAGCAATTTGGGCAGAACGTCGCATTGTGGCTCGCATGCAAGAGCGCCCAGGTCCAAACAGAGTTGGTCCACTTGGTTTACTTCAATCATTATCCGATGGCGTTAAGTTAGCTCTTAAAGAAGATTTGATTCCAGCAGCGGCAGATAAAATCATTTTCGTTATCGCGCCAATCATTAGTGCAACAACATGCTTTATGGCTTTCGCAGTTATTCCTGTTACTGGCCCAGTTACTTTATTTGGACATGAAACTGTCATGCAGATGACAGATATTCCAGTTGGCGTTCTCTATGTATTAGCCATTGCTTCCGTTGGTGTTTACGGAATTGTTCTTGCTGGTTGGTCTTCAGGTTCTACTTATCCACTACTCGGCGGACTTCGTTCGAGTGCACAAGTTATTTCTTATGAAGTAGCTATGGGACTCTCACTAGTTTCAGTATTTATCTACTCAGGATCGATGTCTACATCTGACATTGTCGCTGCGCAAGATAAGTGGTGGTACGTAGTTGTTCTATTTCCTTCATTTGTAATTTATGCAATCTCAATGGTTGGCGAAACTAACCGTGCACCATTTGACTTGGCAGAAGCAGAGGGCGAGCTCGTTGGTGGATTCCATACAGAGTATTCATCACTTAAATTCGCATTATTTTTCTTGGCTGAGTACGTAAACATCGTTGGAGTTTCAGCACTTGCCACGACACTTTTCCTTGGTGGATATCACGCACCTCCAGGTCTTGGCTTTACCGAAGCATGGCTTGGTGGTTGGTTCACTGCTATTTGGTTCTTTATAAAAGTGGCTGGATTCTTTTTCATATTCGTTTGGTTGCGCGGAACACTTCCACGTATGCGCTACGACCAATTCATGCAATTTGGTTGGAAAGTTTTAATACCAGTTTCTCTATTCTGGATATTGGTTGTTGCAACACTTCGATTGCTGTCACGTCAAGGAACATCTCGAGTAGGAATGTTGATTTTCTCCGGAGTTATTGTTGCAATTGTTATGTTTGCGAATATCGCTTTTGATAGCGCCAAGCAGAAAAAGAAAAACACGCCTCGTCCCGAATTATCTAAGCCAGATTTTGCGGTTCCAGAGTTACCAAATAAGGAGAACGATCGTGTCTGAGCAACTAGAACCAAGAGTTTCTAAAAGCGTTGACGTTAACAACGTTGAGTTTGTGCCAGTTGTGAATGAAGGCCCATCTTCTCTCATCGCACAACTTAAAGGTTTTTGGATCACATTTAGCACTATGTTTAAGAAGACGATTGCGGTTGAATATCCAGAAGTTAAAGCACCAACACAAGAACGTTTTCATGGTCGCCACCAACTTAATCGCCATCCAGATGGTCTAGAAAAATGTATTGGATGCGAACTCTGTGCCTGGGCATGTCCAGCAGATGCAATTTATGTAGAAGGTGCGGATAACACCGATGAAAACCGAATGTCTCCTGGAGAGCGTTACGGCAAGGTTTATCAAATTAATTATTTGCGTTGTGTTTTCTGTGGACTTTGTATTGAGGCGTGCCCAACCCGAGCACTCACAATGACAAATGAATACGAACTTGCAGATAACTCACGCTCGAGTTTAATCTTTGAAAAAGAAGATTTATTAGCACCATTGCGATCAGGAATGTTGATGCCACCGCATCCAATGTATCCAGAAGCAGATCACCACACTTATTACCGTGGTGAAGTTCCAGAGGCACATCCTTCACAAGAGGTAAATAAGTAATGCCAGAGTCAATTTTATTTTGGATCATGGGACCACTTGCAGTGGTTGCAGCCCTTGGCATGCTCCTTGTTAAAAAAGCAGTTCACTCTGCACTCTTATTGGCGTGGGTAATGATTACTCTTGCATTTTTCTACATCGCTCAAGGAGCGCTCTTT
>CAFBPV010000071.1_pt1 | contig 5715 bp, 7 predicted proteins | sample 7269821 | NCBI WGS metagenome assembly CAFBPV01 (sample SAMEA6814155, study PRJEB35770) | uncultured Candidatus Planktophila sp. | biome: Freshwater; feature: Freshwater reservoir; material: water | place: Czech Republic | collected 2017-06-27 | depth 30m m | reverse complement strand
GTGTTGATTTGAGATAGGCCTGCGCATTTGTACGTTCAATGTGACGCGGATGAAGCGGAACTAGTTGGCGAGCGCAATCCAAAATATCTGCAACTGGTCCATCTTCTGGTCCACGCATTCGGACAGCATTTGTAATAACGGCATCAATATCGTGATCTCTTGCAAAAATCAGCGAGCGCCCTGCATGTGTAATTGATCCCGGTCCATCACCTTTTGCAAGGTGCGAGACACATTCGACTGCGTGGGCTTTAAAAAAATCGCGTGTCTTATTGAATATAGCTAGTGCACTATCGTTTCGATGGGCTGCAATCGCTGGCGCTATTGGTGAATCAAGGCCATGTAAGACATAGATGTTTTGCGTGTATTGACTAAAGCGTTCGAGAAAATCAAGAGTCAGAACAGGTGTTCCGGTAGATAAGTTAAGCGATGACATAAGCCGTACAAGATCGCGCCATCCCCCATCGCTGCCTGCAATAAGAGTCAGTCGCGGTAATTTTTTAGCATCTGCCATACGGCTTTTCTCTAAATCAATAGCAAGGTTTACTCCAATGATTGGAGCGATACCGTACTCAAGGCATGCTTTCGTAAAACGTATTGCTCCTAAGAGACCATCACGATCAGTGAGTGCAAGAGCCGGTGCTTCTAGTTGGCTTGCGCGCTCGACAAGGTCTGCCGGTTGCGTAGTCCCGTACTTAAGTGAGAACGCGCTGGCGGTGTGTAAGTGAATAAAACTCATATCGCTTTAATAATCCATGCACCGGTGAGATCGTCTCGCTCGAGTTCGAATGTTTGTAATGTGCCAATTGGCGCCGCTTCTACTTTCCATACCGCGCGAGCTTGATCATCTGGATGAAAGTTGCCATCACTAATTCGATTCCACCATCCACCTGCTTCGCACCATCTAGAAAGAACTGCGTGAATACGAAAACGTCTGCCGCCAAAAGAAAATTCGATTGGTCCAGAAGTAGCGTCGGCTAAAACATCACCTGGCTTGGCAATCTGGGCTCTTACATGCGCGGAGGTCATTACAAGACTCTTTCTTAGCTAGGTGTGGATAATTCGAACAGATGTTCGAAAAATAGTCCCTAGGACTGACACGCGCAAGCCCCGCGTGCGACACGCTTAGAGCAAGCATAGATAGTTGAAATTTCAACTACTTTGACCTACCTTGAGGCAGTAAGCACACCTATAAAAGGAGAAACATGAACGTAGTAACACTGATCGGCCGCCTGCTATTTGCAGCGCTCTTTATTGGTTCAGGCATTGGTCACTTTGCAAAGCTTGAAGCAATGACTGGATATGCAAAGTACAAGAAGCTACCTGCTGCAAAACTCGGAGTTCTTATCAGCGGCCTCTTCTTCTTGCTCGGTGGAATTTATATCGCAATCGGTCTATGGGCTGATCTTGGTGCGCTATTAATTGCCATCACAGTAATTCTTGCAGGCATAATCTTCCACGCTTACTGGAAAGAAACCGATGCAACAGCAAAGATGAATGAACAGATTGCATTTAATAAAGATCTTGCACTTGGCGGAGCAGCACTAATCCTGTTCGCTCTCATCGCAAGCGGTGCAATTTCTGGAGCAGAATTTGGACCACACGTAGGAAACATCAGTATCTTTAATAAGTAAGCCTTAATAACAAAAAGCCCTCAACGTACGTTGGGGGCTTTTTGTTATTTACTTGAGAATTCCTACTATTCTTGCTCACATGAGAATGAGAAGAATATTCATTGCAATCAGCGCTCTAACACTTGGAGCTGCTCCCCTTGCTCATAGCTCTGAGCCACTTTCGCAAGATACTCGAATGAAGTTAGTCAAGACTTTCTCAGGAAATCTGAGTCCCAAATCAGTCCTTTCATCGGGTACTGGTTTAGTCAGTGCGCACAACATGATGTACAACCACACCGTAAGTATTTTTGATTCAAATTCTTTGGAGTTGATTACAACCGTTAAAGATAGCGTCGATCTCAAGGCGCTTGGAAATAAAAAATACAGTGGCATATATCGAGGAGCACCCGTTGAGGGTGCTTATTCTCCGGATGGCAAATATCTGTACTTCACAAATTATGCGATGTACGGCAAAGGTTTTAATAGAGAAGGCCATGACACGTGTTCTCCAGCATCTGGATATGACACAAGTTTTCTATCTCGCATAAATCTGAGTACTTACACAATTGATGCCGTTTATCCCGTCGGATCTGTTCCTAAGGTTGTACAAGTGACACCGGATAACAAATACATCTTGGTCTCTAACTGGTGCTCGTACACTCTGACTGTTATTTCAGTTGCCGAACAAAAAGTTGTTAAAAGTATCAAAATCGGTCGCTACCCTCGCGGAATCGTTGTTACCAAGGACAGCGCGTTTGCATACGTAGCCGAAATGGGTGGCAATAGATTGCACCGTATAAACCTTGCAACCTTTGCACATACCTATATTCCAATTGGATCCAATCCAAGGGCTCTGGTTCTTTCTCCTGATAATAAAACTTTATACGCCACCTTGAATCTCTCAGGACAAATAGCGGCGTGGGATTTAGTTGCAGATAAATCATTAGGTAAAGCCAAGATTGGGCAAGCAGCTCGAAGCCTAGATATTTCATCCGATGGCACGGCGCTCTTTGCCACTAACTTCAAAAGCGGAACTGTTTCTAAGGTTCGAACTTCGGATTTAAAGGTTTTACAAACAATCAAAGTCTGCTCAGAGCCAATTGGAATTTCCTATGATGCCCCAACGGCCCGTACATGGGTTGCTTGCTATCAAGGTTCGGTCAAAGTTTTCGCTAACCAATAACCTGATGCTCTAAAGTTGCGACATGTCTGCGATTTTTGAAAATACCTCTGTACAGCGCGTGCAAGCACTTATGAAAGAACTTGGAATGACTGGCGAAATTACGGCATTGGCCGATAGTGCACGAACTGCAAAAGAAGCAGCTGATGCTTTGGGAATTGAAGTTGGCCAAGTTGCTTCTTCTATCGTCTTTAAATTAGATGACGGATCTCCGCTACTCGTAATTACAAGTGGGCGCCATAAGGTTGATACCGAACTAGTTGCTAAGAACTTAAGTCAGAGTAAATTGCATAGGGTCGATGCGGATTATGTGAAAGAAAAATCTGGGTTTTCAATTGGTGGCGTTTCTCCACTCGGGTGGTTAACTCCTGCAACAGTATTAATTGATGAGGCCCTTAATGACTATGACGTTGTGTGGGCAGCAGCCGGTCATCCTCATTCGGTATTTCCAACTACGTATGCCGAACTCATCACTTGCACTCGCGCCACACCTATGGTCGTAGGAGAATAAAGAAGTGATTTTAGATAGCCAAAGATTTGATGGTCCGCCAGGAAGTGATGTCGTCGTACTTATTCACGGAATGGGATCTGCAGCAACTGCGTGGAAACCAATTATCCCTGAACTCACTAAACACATAACTGTGATCACACTTGATTTACCGGGACATGGAAAAACTTCTATGTCTATTTCTCAAGCAATGGATCCACGATCATTGGGAGATGCAGTCTGCGAAACTATGACGCATCTTGGTATAGAAAAATTTCATTTATGCGGAAATTCTCTCGGCGGTTGGGTTGCACTCGAAGTTGCAGCAAAACATAGTGGTCGTGTTTTATCTTTAACGGGCTTAGCACCTGCAGGTCTGTGGCTTGCTCCTTATTCAGCGCGCTATCCCGGGACTGCGTTGCTACGCGCAATTGCAAAAACAACACGACCACTAACGCCGGTCATGTTGCGATTTGAATGGGGTAAAAAACTTGGATTCGCTGATGTCAGCCCACTTTGGCGCAATCTGAGTTATGAAACTTGTCTTGATGCTTCCCTTGCGATGGGCGTGGCAAGTGGATACTTCCCTGCTTGGGATGCAATGCTGAAGAAACGATTTGATTCACCAATTCCGCAATCGATTCCGATAACAATTATCTTTGGTGATAGCGATAAGACCTTGCCAAAATCTAATTGCCAAGAACGTTCAGTTGCCCCAACTCACAGTAAATGGTTTGTCATTGAAAATTGTGGGCATGCCCCCATGTGGGACCACCCAACAACTGTTTCTCGACACATTCTCGAAACTACACAATCGCGCTGATGGTCACTGCGCTCTATTTTTTTACCACACCCACTAGCTCTCTGCCGCGCGTAATTTTGGCAATGGCAATTGATCGCAGGCGATTGCGCAAATTACAAGGAGTAAATTTTGCCAAGTTATTAGGTACTGGCAAAGGTGAAACATTTACTCCACGAGATGCCGACATTCATCGTTGGGGATTCTTAGTAGTAATTGATGAAGATCAATTATCAGATTTTGATCAATCACCCGTAGTTAATAAATGGCGGAAGATGAGTACCAATGAATATCGAATTTTGCTTGATCCAATTTCATCTCATGGACAATGGAGTAAACGCGAACCTTTTAAAGTATTAGAAAATGTTTCGGCCGAAACAAAAATTGCAGCCCTCACACGCGCGCGAATTAAGGCTTCTTACACTTCAAAATTCTTTGCATCAGTTCCACCTGTGACTGCATCACTTCATGGAAGTGCAGGACTTCTATCTGCCATCGGAATTGGTGAAGCCCCCATTGGATTACAGGGCACTTTTTCTTTATGGCAAAGTGCTAGCGATTTACGAACCTTTGCGTACAAAGGCGAAGCCCATACGAAGGCCATACAAGATACTGAGAAATATCAGTGGTACGCCGAAGAACTCTTCGCTCGATTTAGCGTGCGCGAGGAGCGCGGTTCAATGGTGGCCAAGCACCTGAACTAGGGCAGAATTGCGCCCATGTCGATTCGCCATTACTCCCCTCGCAGAAATCGCAGGAGTGGAATTTCGTTTCGCTCTAAAACTCTGCTTGGAATTGTTTTAGGTGTCGCAATTGGATTGCAAATTATCTATCCACTCATCAATGGTGAAACTCTTCGTGTTGTAACAATCGCAACCGTGTATTGGGCAGCTGGCGCTATGACTCTGCACGCACTTTTGGCTTATGGCGCTCGATACGCTTTTTCTTATCTCGGAGTCACAATTGTTTTCGCACTGGTGGTTGAATCAATTGGCGTTACGACAGGTTGGCCCTTTGGAACCTATGAATATGACCCATCTCTTGGTCACACGATTGCAAGCGTTCCATACGTTGTTCCTTTTGCATGGGTAATGATGGCTCACCCAGTTTTGATAGCAGCCCGTCGTGTTGCAGGAAATTGGGTTTTTCTTTACGGCGGATATGCAATGGCGGCGTGGGATTTATTCTTAGATCCGCAAATGGTGGCAGCCAATCGTTGGCGTTGGACATTCGATGGTGCGCACGTTCCATTTCAACCAGAAATTCCGCTATCAAATACTTTTGGTTGGCTATTAACAGGTATGGCGCTAATTGCACTGTTGCACCAAGTATTACCACGTGATCGTAGGAAATCTAGTGCAAGTTTTGGTGCAGTTGATTTTTTCTTGAGTTGGACCTTCTTTGCTGGAATTGTTTCAAATCTTTTCTTCTTCCACCGTCCTGGAATTGCGCTACTAGGTGGAGTCGCTTTCGGACTTTTCTTTTTACCGTACGCTTTTTCGCGTTGGCTTGGCCGTCCTTAAGACTGTGCAATGCTTGAACTCTCATTACTGATCTGCCTCATTGCACTTCTAATAACAATTCTTAACTCGTTTTCATTAATCACTCCTCGAATCGCAGATCAGGTTGAAGAAAAGAT
>CAFBPV010000066.1_pt1 | contig 5990 bp, 6 predicted proteins | sample 7269821 | NCBI WGS metagenome assembly CAFBPV01 (sample SAMEA6814155, study PRJEB35770) | uncultured Candidatus Planktophila sp. | biome: Freshwater; feature: Freshwater reservoir; material: water | place: Czech Republic | collected 2017-06-27 | depth 30m m | reverse complement strand
CAAGGCCAACGCCTAAAGTGCGTGACCGCCTTGCGGACGTGCCCCGATATTTGCAACACATGTTGCCGCCAGAGTTACTCCAGCCTCCACAGATGCCCGCAAATCACTGCCAGATATTTTTGCAGCGATGAATCCACCAGCAAAGCTATCTCCAGCACCAGTTGTATCTGCAACTACGGTATTTATCGCATCAATATCAATTCGTTGTCCGCCACGTTCTAAAGCGGTGGCACCACCGGCTCCACGTTTAATAATTACAGCGGGACATAGATCCAATAATTTTTCGAGAGCACTATCAATATCTGCTGCATCAACAACATAGAGCGCTTCTTCTTCGTTAGGCAATATGTAATCCATCAGTGGCAACCACGAAAGAATGAGTTCGCGATCGACTTCTTTCATCGCACCCACTGTGACGGTGTCATAAAACAGGGGGATACCAGCCATTTTAATTGTTGCAATCATCTCCATCACACCCGTGCGAGAACTTGGATTTAAAAGTGCGTAACCCGAAACGTAGGCCGCATTAAAGCCTGCAAGTGGTGGCATATCTGCAAGAGTTAAACCCGCATTGGCACCAGTTTCTGGAAACATCGTGCGTTCACCTTTTTGATCTACCAAGACCACCACAACTCCGGTGGCATCACTAGTTTTAATAAGTGATGAGTAATCAACTTTTAGATCGTCAAATTCAGAGATCAGTGCTGAACCTGCTGAGTCATTTCCAACTCGGGCAACGATGGTTGCATGTGTGCCGGTGTGGGCAATCCACGATGCAACATTTCCTGCGGCTCCACCACCATGTGTCGTGATTTTAGATGCAGTGTCCTCGCCGTAATTTATTGCTCCCTGTAATTTAACGACGACATCGAGCATGACATCGCCGATGCACAGGACTTTAGGCATTTTTACTTATTTAAAGCTACTGCGATATCAGCGGCTAGCGCGCAATTTGATTTAATTATTTCGATATTTACCCGTAATGAATCCCCATCGCTTTCGGTATGAAAATGCTCAAGCAAAAATGGCGTCACGGCCTTTCCGGTGATTCCCTCTTTTTCAGCACTTGCCAGACCACTAGCTAAAATCGAATCATGTAACTTCTTATCCATCTGATTCTTAACTGGGTTTGCAACAATGAGCGCAGATGTATTTGTTTGCATTGAGGCGCGAGCTTTAATCGCAGATGCAATTTGATCTGCTGAATCTGCTTGATATTCAATTTCAAAACCAGAGTCAGTTAAATAAAAGCCAGGAAACTTCTTTGTTTTATAACCGATAACTCCGATTGCAAGAGTTTCTAAGCGTTCAAGAGTGGCTCCAACGTCGAGAATCGATTTCACGCCAGCGCAGACAACGGTGATGTCGAGTGTAGATAGCGCAGTCAGATCGGCAGATTCATCAAATGATTCTTGAGCGCCGCGATGAACGCCGCCCAATCCGCCTGTTGCAAAAACTTTTATACCAGCCATGACGGCAAGGTGGGCAGTTGCTGCAACAGTTGTTGCTGCACTCTTTCCAAAGGCAACTGCAATTGCCAAGTCGCGACTTGAAGCTTTTAAAATATTATCGCGCGTTGCAATTGTCACCAGATCGGCATCGCTTAATCCAATATGCACAGCGCCATCAATTACTGCAATCGTTGCTGGTGTTGCACCGTGAGCACGGACAATTGCTTCTACTTCGCGAGCAACATCGAGATTTGTTGGTCGTGGCAATCCGTGGCTAATGATGGTTGATTCAAGGGCAACAATGGGAGAACCCGATGCAAGGGCTGCAGCTACTTCATCTGAATATTTCAATACATCGCCCAGATTCGAATTCATGAGCGAAAGGATACCCCCCTTAGCACTGGTGCTTCGTGGCAAGATACGAGGATGCATTTAGCCCACATCGCACCTTCAATATTTGCAGGTCTTGGGCTAACTAGCGCAAATGATTCTTTATCGCTGGGTCAATCACCACACGGAAAAGAAGTTTTATTCCTTGTTGATGGTCTTGGTGCCGATGTAATTGAAAAATACAAGGATTTAATTCCAACATTGCATACATTTATGCACCACGGAGTCGTCACAACATCATTTCCATCAACTACTGCGACATCTCTTGCAACGTTGATGACAGGAGAATTGCCAGGTACACATGCGATGTTGGGTTACACGGTGCGCGTTCCACGAAGTGGCGGGCGAGTTCTTAACTCACTCAAGTGGGATGAACGCGTTGATCCCCACGTGTGGCAGAGCGTTCCAACGCTCTTTGAACGCGCTGTTGCTGAAAATATTTCTGTCTCACATGTGGCAGCAAAGCGATATGAAAATACAGGATTTACGCAAGCAGTTTTTCGTGGCGCTACCTACCGTGGAGCGAATGTCTTAGAGGACATGATTGCCGAGACGAAGGCAGCTCTGTCAATGCAACCGTCTTTTGCATACGTTTATATCAATGATCTAGATGTGGCAGGACATAGCGATGGCGTCGGCTCTGATAAATGGTGTGCAGCGCTTGCATACGTTGATCACGTTGCGAAGGCACTAGTTACGCAGTTGCCACGCGGAACCCGAATCTTTTTAACGGCGGATCACGGCATGGTAAATGTGGAAGAGAAAATAGTTTTGGGTCAAGATAATGATTTATTAGAAGGAATAGAAACTATTGCTGGCGAACCCCGCGCGCGCCATCTTTATTTATCGGAAAGTGCGGATTCTCCAACTTCCCGTACAGAAGTAGCAGAAAAGTGGCGTGAATTCTTAGGCATACGTGCTGATGTATTTACGCGAGAAGAAGTCGTGACGAACAAACTCTTTGGCCCATCAGTAGTTGAAAATGCTTTAGATCGCATGGGCGATGTGATTGCGATTGCACATGGTGGAGTAATTTTGATTGATCCAGAGCGCACATCACTTGAAGGTGCCATGGTTGGTCATCACGGGGGTTCAAGTGAAATTGAGAGCTCGGTACCACTGCTCTCACGAGTGGTTAATTAAATTCATCCTCGTCATCTTTTTTAACTGCACCTGCGCCAAACATGATTTCATCCCATGACGGAACCTTCGCACGACCGACAACACCATCTTGAACAGCTAACTCATCTGGCTCTTCGCGAAGTGCCACAAGACGTGGCGGTTCATTTCTAATTGGTTCTTGCAATAATTCTGGCGCCGAAGTAATTCGAATCGGTGCAGGCGCCGGTTCGTCGGTATAGATCAATCCGGATTCCACGCGTTCGCGCTCTGGGATCTTTGTAACTCCTGGTGCATCACCCATCATCCAGCGGGCATTTTCATCTTGCGCTGTAATCGATCGACGTGCTGGATCGAACTCCCAAATCGCATCGCCATGACCATCGCTATTTGGATAACTCAGGGAGAGAGACCATGTTGCGTCGTGGTGGCGCCATGCATTCCAGGCCAAATCCTCTTCTGAAATATCGCGCGGTGCTAAACGAGAAATAACAACTTCAAAGAGTGTTTCAGGTTCTTCACCAGGTGAACGACGAACTATTACGCCATGTGCTTGATCGATGATAAATGAGCGTTCTTGCAAAATAGGACCTGCAAAGCGTTCGATTTTTTCAATACTTGTTCCGGAGTCACGCGCAATATCTTGTGCGCTTTCTCCAAGACGTAGTCGCCGTTGAATATCTTTAACGCTAAGAATATTTTCTGAATCATCTGGGACTGAAGAGAGTCGTTGTTGATTAACTGATGCCCGTAAAGAATCACTTACGCGAAGAGTAAATTCGTTGCCATCGTTATCAGCCAGGGTTAAGTGAACGCCATCTGGCGTTTTACCTGTGAATCGAAGGTCAGTCACGAGGGCGAGCGTAACCGATGGCAGCCCGATAAGTTGAGAGGTACGGCAGTGTTGTCACAATTGCTGCCACCATAAAGCCAAGTGGAACCCAAAACGCCATTTGCGCGCCAGAGTGGTCAATTACTACACCAGCTAGTGCGCTAGAAATTGCTCCACCCAGTGGCATTCCTGCGATGACCCATGTCAGTGCTTCAGTAATTTGTCCGGCAGGTACTGCGCTTTCAACTGTGCCATATGCATTAACAATTAATGGCGCAATAAATAATCCATTAATAAATAGCGCAATTGATAGTGCTGGAATTGAATTTGCAAAGAGCAAGGGAATTGATCCTAAGGTTAGGCCAACGAGATAAATCAAAAATCTAGTTGCATGTGCGGATTTGAATTTAATCGCGCCATTTACGAGAGCGGCAACAGCGCTACCAACTGCCCAAATTGCAAGTAGCCAACCAGTGGTTTCTGGATGATTTCTTTCTTCTGCAAATCCAACAACTGTGATTCCGACTGCGCCAAAGAATCCACCCAAGAGTGCGCATGGGAAAACAATGGATTGAACAATTCGATTTCTCAAAACTGCAGGATGCGGCTCTTGTTGATCTGCCGGTTCTGCAGGAGGCTCCGTTGATTTCATTACCGCAAGGGAAGGTAATCCAATTGCCAAGAAAATTAGTCCAGCCAAGATTCCAGCAGATGGTGCAATTTTTACCGCACACGTTGTCGCGACAACAGGGCCGAGAATAAATACAAATTCATCGACCATCGCCTCCCACGAATAAGCGGTATTAACTAGATGCCCGTCTTTATTCCTGGGATCATTTTTTAAGACATGAAGCCAACGTCTACGAATCATTCCGCCTTCGCTAATGGCCGTTGACTCAGCAATAATTAATGAGACAAACCATGTCCATACTGGTGCGCTCTTTGAAACTAAAACCACAAAGATCAAGAAGCCGATGATGCGAATCGGAACAGCCATGAGCAAAATTTTTGCTTGCCCACGTTGATCTGCTTGGCGTGACCAGAAAACTTCGGCGGCGCCTACAACGATAGAACCGACAGCGGTGAGGGCGCCAGCAAGGGCGTATGAATCAGTGGCTGCTACAACGATAAAAATAATCGCCAATGAATCCATGGCAATTGGCATACGACCGATAAAGCCAGCAATAGAAAACTTTAATCCACCAGGTGTGCGCAGAAGAGTTCCATACGCTTTAAGCATGGGCATAGTCTAATAGACTTATGTCTATGAGCGATAAGGCCGAGTTATTAGATCTTGCGCTTCGTGTGGGCAAAAAAGCTGCAGAGTTATTAAGCGCTCGTCCCGATGTCTTAGAAGTCTCGACAAAATCGAGCGATGTAGACATCGTTACTCAGATGGATAAGGCAAGCGAAGCACTGATTGTTTCTTCCATTCTTGCGCAACGTCCGAACGATGGAATTATCGGCGAAGAAGGTGCTGAACGAAAATCTACCTCCGGAATTACATGGGTAATTGACCCACTCGATGGAACAGTTAATTATTTCTACGAGATGCCAGGCTGGAATGTTTCTATTGCAGCTAAAGATAAGGATGGCGTGGTGGTTGGTGTTGTAGTGAGCCCAACTATTAATTCAACGTGGTGGGCTATTCGTGGCGAGGGATCTTTTCACAATGGCAAAAAATTGACGTGCAACGATCCTGTTGAATTAAACCGAACAATGCTTGCCACTGGCTTTGCCTATGAATCCGAAAAGCGCGCTGTGCAATTAAATTGCATAAGTACATTACTTCCACACATCAGAGATATTCGTCGCAACGGCGCTGCTGCAGTTGATCTATGTTTTGTAGGTTCAGGAAATGTTGATGCCTACTTTGAATCTGGATTGCACGAATGGGATATTGCAGCTGGCGGATTAATTGCCCAAGAGGCAGGAGCCATTATTTCCACGCACGAGATCGGCGGACAGAAGTTCATTCTGGCGGCAGGCCCACATCTGCACCAGATCCTGAAAAATACGCTCGGGCTTTAGCCGATTTTCACTTGGCCACGCTCATGTGGCAAGATACGTCCTCTGTACAGCACTCTGTACCGATATACGAATTAGCTGAGGAAATCATGAACGTACTTGACGCCGTAGATGCAGCATCGCTGCGCAAAGACATCCCACAATTTCGTGCTGGTGATGAGCTCAAGATT
>CAFBPV010000063.1_pt1 | contig 6051 bp, 7 predicted proteins | sample 7269821 | NCBI WGS metagenome assembly CAFBPV01 (sample SAMEA6814155, study PRJEB35770) | uncultured Candidatus Planktophila sp. | biome: Freshwater; feature: Freshwater reservoir; material: water | place: Czech Republic | collected 2017-06-27 | depth 30m m | reverse complement strand
CCGATAACAAAGGTTTCGATTCCGCCCGTACGTGGTCCGAAATCATTTGTTATGAGGAGAATTTTCTTATAAACGTCTGCCACCTCTAAATTTCTTACGCCCCATGTCCATAGTTGCGACCTTAACGCGCGAGCCCGAACGTGGTGCATGAACCATTCTGCCGCCACCTAGGTAAATGCCAACATGGGAAATCGGTGAACCGAAAAATACTAAGTCCCCTGGTTTAAGACTAGAACGCTGTATGAATTTACCGTAGCGAAATTGAGCCGCAGATGAGTGTGGCAACGAAACACCGGAAGATTGGAATGCACGCATTGTTAAACCCGAACAATCCCACGTTGTTAATCCTGCTGCGCCAAAGACATAGCGATCTCCGATTTGTTTTAACGCGTACTTAAGGGCAACTCCCGCTCGCCCCGAAACTCCTTTGGCACCCTTAGCCGCTGCTAGAGAGGAAACCATATCTGCGTTTTCTTGCTCTTCTGCCAATCGAGCCAGACGTTCTCTATCTTCTTTTTTTAGTTGAGCTAATATTTTTTCTGCTTCGGCTAATTTGGATTGAGCAAGGCGAGCTTGTGCTTGGTATTTCTTTTGAGCCGCTGCGATCAGTGCGACTTTATCTGCAACTGTAAGAGTTGTTGCGTTTAGTCTTTGCTCTGCTGCTTCAAACTTGTTGAGTTGAATTGATTTGCGACGAGTTAATGCATCTAGAGATCCCGCAGCCGATAAATAGAGCGTTGGATCCGATGAGAACAAGAGTTCGAGACTCTGACTTAAGCCGCCATTTTTATACTGGTCAATTGCGATGGCACCGAGTGATTTTGAGAGTGCCGATACATTCTGGCCTTGCACGGCAGCTTTTTGTTTTATGCCCGTAAGCGTTCGAGTCAGAGAATCTAATTTAACTTTTGCGGCCTGTGCGCCTTCGGCCGCAGAGGTGGCATCCTCTTCAAGAATTCGCACCTTCGCTTGCACTTCAGCCAATGTCGGTGCCGCGTTAGCAATTGGCTCTGCAACGAGAGTTAAAATCAGCGCCCCTGTGAGCAAAAGACTCACTCGGGCACGCTTGTTGATTAATTGCATGGTTATGAGGTTAACCTGTTAGAAGAGCACGCCTCAACTCCAGACGCGCATGTGAGCCTGAGAAATGGGCAAGAATTTCGAAAATCCGGAGAATCTAACCCGTCTGCTGCCCATTCTCGGTAGGTTGAAATTTAAGCTCTTTGCTTATGTGGCGAGATGCGAGCAACGTAATTGCAGAATGCACGCGAAGTGATATCTCAGTCTTTTCCGGTGCACCAATAAAAAAAGAGACGACGCACTCTGAGCATTCGATATTTTTCTTTATACAAGTATCGCAGTCAATGATCATGAGCCTTACGATAGGGATAGGCACTGACATTTCTTTACCTGCAGCGAGGGAGATTCAATAGACATGAGCGTGACTGCAACGATTGTTGCCGGCATTGATGGCTCTACGTGCATCGCCGGCTCCTCAACACAGGTCACCTCCACTGCTGATAGAACTATCTTTCTAGAACGGCGCCGAAAAGCCGATTGCATCGTGATCGGTGGAAATACAGCTCGAAATGAACCTTATTTAAAAACGCCTGTGCCCCTGGTGGTCATCTCACGCAATGAGCATGCGAAACTGCCTGCGGCACATCTATGGAATATCGATCCGGTCGAAGGAATTAAACGGGCTCGCGATGAATTTGGTGAAAATATTCTCATCGAAGGGGGTTCTGCATTCATTTCTTACCTACTCGAGTGCAAAGAGATTGAGATTCTAGAGTTAAGTATTACGCCAGCGCGTGGAGGTACTGATATTTTCGAATACGAAAAATTTTTGGCTCAAGCAACAGATGTAACCAAAAGAGTTGTTGAAGACACCATTTTTTATACAGCAAATTTTAAAACGCAGAAATAAGTGCAACACCAGCAACTGCCAAAACAATTCCAACATACTGAATTCTATGTAAACGCTCGTGTAGAAATTTAAATGCCATTAGTGCCGTGACGATTGGATAAACTGATCCAAGAACCATTACTAGTGAAACTAATCCAAAATTAGTGGCAACGCCCAGCAATAGATTTGCCAAGAAATCTGCAACTCCAATAAAGATAAGGAGTGGAATTTCAGATTTTTTAAAATTACCAACAGTTCTAAATTTAATTACTAGGAAAATACTTACGATGAAAGTTACAGATCTCATCATTACCATTGTCATCAGTGCACTAGATTCAGATCCAATTGCCATAAAAGTCATCGCGGTTCCAAATCCAGCTGCAGCTCCGAGTGCCAAAAACAGTGGCTTCGGAGAAAGACCTTGAGATAGTTCAGGTCCACTGGCACAAAATGCTCCAGCTAGCGCAACAACAACTCCTATTGCCTGTGCTGCCGTAAGAACTTCTCCTGCTACAAGTGCGACCGTAAGTGGAATGACTGCACTCAAAGCGCTAATCGGTGAAACAACTCCCATGCGGCCAGTTGATAAACCTGCATATAAACAAATTAATCCGAGATAACCAGATACTCCTGCAACAGCACCCGCAAAGAAATATCCACCATCGCCAAAAGCATTTGGTGGATTGGGACCAAATAGTTCTCCAGTTAACAACACCAATGTAATTCCAAATAACAAACCGATTGCTTGAGTCATGCCTAATACGAGAATCGGTGTGTATTTCTTACTTAATGTTCCACCAAAGAAATCAGCTGCACCCCACAGGGCGCTAGATAAGAGAGCAAGGACTGATGCCATCCCCGCAGAGTACAGCCCTGCCTCCCACGTAAGCAGGAGGATGCGATTTAGAGTTAGCCAGTGGATTCATTTGCATTTGATAAGTTAATTGAGCATCTTCGATCAATTACTCCACGCCCAGAAATCATTCTTGAAGAAGTTCCTGCTCCGCAAAAATTAGCGTCTTACTCCTTTGCTTTCACTGCAGATGTCAGCAATGGATTATTTGGTGATGCCGAAGATGAAATTGCCTCTGGACGTTTTGTTCTTTTGCACGAACCTGGCGGACAAGACACTTGGGAAGGTGAATTCCGCTGTGTAACTTTTGTACGTGCAGATGTTGATCCCGTTATGCAGGAAGACCCACTATTGCCTGAAGTTGGCTGGAGTTGGTTCCTTGAATCCATTACAAAAAGTGGATGCCAATTTAATGCACCTAGTGGAACTGTTACACGAGTATCGAGTGCATCTTTTGGAAAGTTATCCCCGCGTCATGATGAATCTGAAATGGAGATAAGGGCGTCCTGGAGTCCGATTGTTGAAGATCCACGTGATCTCATTAAACACATCGAAGGTTGGTGTAATTTAATTGCAGAAGTAGCCGGGTTGCCTCCAGTTCCTGAAGGCGTTTCAGCGATTACATCTGCTAAACGTAAATAAACATGAGCGAAACGACACCTGATACGCCTGCTGCCGTGCCTTTACTGGTTCCATCTGATGGCGTACCTGATGTTGTAGATACTGAAGAAAAATTTACCTCTGCGTTAAAAAGTTTAGAAAGTGGAACGGGGCCATTTGCCGTTGATGCCGAACGAGCTTCTGGTTACAAGTACAGTGCTCGTGCGTATCTAATTCAAATAAAGAGAACTGGCGGAGGATTACATTTAATTGATCCAATCCCTTTTGGTCCAGGTCACGCACTTTTTTCTCAACTTAATGATCTTCTCAATACAGATGAAGTAATTTTGCACGCCAGTACTCAGGACCTACCGTGTCTTCGTGAAATAGGCATTAACCCAACAAAATTATTTGATACTGAATTAGGTGGGCGCATCGCCGGTCTGCCCAGAGTTGGCTTGGGGCCACTTCTTGAATCACTCATGGGTGTCTCTCTTGCAAAAGAACACTCTGCCGTTGATTGGTCTACTCGCCCACTGCCAAATGAGTGGCTTAATTACGCTGCTTTAGATGTCGAGTTATTAGTTGAACTGCGCGAAAAAATTTATGAACTACTCAGTGGTGCAAATAAATGGCAATGGGCTGAACAAGAATTTGCGGCTATCTTGTTAACACCTCCGTCTCCCCCACGGATTGATCCATGGCGACGTACTTCAGGAATGCATAAAATTAAGAAACGCGATCAACTAGCAATAATTAAAAATTTATGGACAGCCCGCAACGAGATCGCACGGTCAAATGATGTCGCAAGTGGAAAATTACTCAACGATTCAGCCATTATTGAGTTTGCGATTCATAAGCCACTTACCAAAAAAGATGCAGAAAAAGCACTACGTCCAATTGGTATGCGAGCGCGCTGGTCAGAAAATATGCCCACATGGATATCTGCAATCGAATCTGCACTCAACACTCCCGAAGATCAGTGGCCACCAATGAAATCTGGCGCAGACACTTTGCCCCCAATCAAATTGTGGCGAGAAAGGTTTCCAGAGAAGTACGCACCGCTTACTCATGCCAGATTCGCTGTTGAAACAATGGCACACGAGTTATCCATTCCTGCAGAAAACCTGATCTCACCCGAAATAATTCGCCGAATATGCTGGGCGCCTCCCACACCAAGAGCAACCAACGCCGACGTGAACGCTCTATCAGAGGCAATGGCTGCGCTGGGGGCTAGACCCTGGCAGATTGAAATAGTTGCCCCATCACTGGCAGCAGCCCTACTTGAGCGTGAACCAAGGGAAGTTCCAGTTCTAGAGACCTCCGAAGCAGAGCCTGCCTCAGATTGATTTACGCAACATTTGAGTTGCGTAAATCGGTACCCCGTTCTAGATTATTCCTATGTTGAGTACTTTCTTAATCGCGCTACGTGAAGGGCTAGAAGCTGCCCTCATCGTCGGAATTCTCGTTGCCTACCTAGTAAAAACTGGTCGCACACACTTGCTGGCACCACTGTGGATCGGCGTCTCACTCGCAATTGTTGCAAGCCTCGGGTTAGGCGGCTTTCTCTCCTTTACATCTGCAGAACTAACTGCACGTGGTGAAGAATTTTTTGCGGGAACAACATCATTTTTAGCAGTTGGTTTTGTTACGTGGATGGTGTTTTGGATGCAACGCGCCGCACGCGGATTACGCGATGAACTCCACGGAAAAGTAGATTCTGCTGTTGGAGCGGGATCTCTGGCCATTGCAGTTACTGCATTTGTGGCTGTTGTTCGTGAAGGCCTAGAAACCGCCTTGTTTATTTATACAAACTTTAAAACTGTTGGAGCCGCATCAACTGCCACTGTTGGCTTGATATTAGGACTCGGTGTAGCAATTGCACTTGGTTATTTAATTTATAACCGTTCAGTGAAAATAAATCTTGGTAAATTTTTCCAAATCACTGGCACCGCACTCGTTGTTGTCGCAGCTGGAGTTCTCTCTTACGGAGTTCATGAATACCAGGAGTTGGGTTGGCTGCCAGGTGCAGATTCATTCATCTGGGATGTCACAAGTTGGATGGCTCCAGATTCAATCGTAGCCACCGTGCTCGCCGGATCCATCGGATTTGATACAACAACTTCATGGGTGCAATTCTTAATAGCCGGTGTTTACCTTGCAGTCGTACTGTGGCTTTACTTAAAGCCCTCACGTGTTGCAAAGAAGACTCTTATTTCTGCATAAATCTTTTACTTTTGACTACTGACGAGTAACCTATGAGTACCTAATACAGGTGCTCAAAGAGAGAAGTTTTAGATGTCACGTTCAGTAGTTCTAGTCGATGCCGTACGTACTCCATTTGGTAAAGCTGGCAGTTTGTACGCCGGAACACGAGCCGATGATTTGATTGTTCGTGCGATGCGTGGTCTTTTAGAACGTAATCCAAAAATCGCACCTACCGACATCGATGACGTCGCAATCGCAGCAGCAACACAAAGTGGTGATCAAGGTATGAACATCGGGCGAAGTGCAACGTTGCTCGCCGGACTACCAAATTCTGTGCCTGGATATTCAATTGATCGCTGGTGCGCTGGTGCGCTAACTGCCATGACAACAATTGCTGGATCGATTGCAATGGGTGCATACGAACTTGGGATTGCAGGCGGAGTTGAACATATGGGAAATCATCCGATGGGCGAAGGCATGG
>CAFBPV010000056.1_pt1 | contig 6275 bp, 7 predicted proteins | sample 7269821 | NCBI WGS metagenome assembly CAFBPV01 (sample SAMEA6814155, study PRJEB35770) | uncultured Candidatus Planktophila sp. | biome: Freshwater; feature: Freshwater reservoir; material: water | place: Czech Republic | collected 2017-06-27 | depth 30m m | reverse complement strand
GATAAGTCATTTCTCTCAAAAACATTCCATGCTCGAAGCACGGGAGCAATAACTTCTTCTAAGTGTTGTTGCATGTCATAAATACCTGCAAGAGCGATTTGAACAGCCTTGCGACCAAAACCAGGCATATTCGCACCTGGCATATCGAAATTGGTTACGACATCTGCGATTGCACGCATCGCTGCATTTGGTTCTAGTTCAAGGGCAGCTTGAAGAGTATTGCGATAGAAAATCATGTGCAGATTTTCATCAAGTGCGATTCTTTGCATCATGCCTTCAGCGATTGGATCATCGGAAATCTTTCCTGTGTTGCGATGAGAAATACGAGTTGCTAATTCCTGGAAAGAAACGTATGCAATTGTGTGCAACATGTCATTTTCATAAGGAGTTTGATAACCCAGCGACATATGTGCCATTCGCAAATCTTCTAGTTCGTATGGATCGACACCGCGAGTTGCCATCAAGTAATCGCGAATTACAATTGCATGGCGACCTTCTTCGGCTGTCCAGCGTTCAATCCAGTTACCCCATGCGCCATCTCTGCCCATGGAGAGTGTGATCTCGGTGTGATAGCTCGGTAAGTTATCTTCAGTTAATAAATTAAGAATGAGTGAATCTTGTGCAACGGGTGACAGACGAGAATCTTTAGCTTCCCATGCATCGCCATTGAGTGGGCCTGCAAAATCTCGGCCTTCACTCCATGGGACATATTCATGGGGATACCAATTTTTTTGAATTGATAAATGTCGCTCAAGTTCTACGGCAACAACTGGTTCGAGGTCACGTATTAGTCGGGATTGGATTTTCTCTGACTCTTCGGACATGTGTGAAAGAATACGGTAAATCTAGGATTACTGACTAGTTAGAAATTCTTTTCGGCTCGATCTTTTGCAGATTGTGCACGCCATGCAGCAATTTGCGCGTGATTTCCGCTAAGCAATATCTCTGGAACTGAAATATCTCGCCATGTTTGTGGTTTAGTAAATGATGGATATTCGGCGAACCCATCGTGCATGTGTGACTCTTCGACTATGGATTCTGGGTTTCCGAGTACTCCGGGCAACAGCCGAGTGATCGCTTCAATCATCACCATTGCTGCAACTTCTCCCCCACCTAATACATAATCACCAATAGATACTTCGTGGACCCGAACATTTTTTTGTGCGAAAACTTCCTGCACATAATGCTGACGGACTCGATCGTCAATACCTTCGTAGCGCCCACATGCAAAGACAAGGTGTGAGCGCATTGAAAATGCTTCTGCCATTCGCTGATTAAAACGTTTGCCACCTGGTGTCAAAATAATTAGGTCAACATCTTTAACTAGCAATGGATCAAGGGCTGATCCCCAGACTTCGGCTTTCATAACCATGCCTGCTCCGCCCCCATATGGCGTGTCATCAACGCTGTGATGATTATCTTTTGCGTGTACGCGCAAATCATGAATATTTATTTCAATCAAACCTTCTTCCTGGGCTTTGCCAAGAAGAGATAACTTAAGCGGAGCCAGATACTCTGGAAAAATGGTGACAACATCTAATTTCATTTTATCTCCCCCGTGATTGTTGGAGGAATAACGACTATGCGCTTATTTCTTATATCTACTTCTGGCACTAATTGATGCACAAAAGGAATAAGTGATTCACCTTGTTCAGTCTTAATAGCCAATAAATCCTGACCTGGAAGATTTATCACGTCAGTTACTTCACCATATTTTTCGCCGGATTCCCGATAAGTCATACAGCCAATCAATTGAAGAACGTGATACTCATCGTCATCTCCAGTTGATGCATCTATATCTACATCGGAATAGAGCATTTCGTTACGTAACTCTTCAATTTGATTGCGGGTGGTTATGCCATTAAATCCAAGGAGCAGAATTCCGTTATGAACACGTCCTGAAACAATAGTGAGATCACCGTGTTTATCAGTGCTCACAGTTGCCCCTACGGCAAAACGAATATCTGGATCGTCAGTACGAACTTCAATCGTCGCTTCACCAAGAATTCCGTGGGCGCGACCAATACGGCCCACGAGTAAACGCATATCCGTGAAGTTGTTAGCGAGCCTCGTCGGTCTCGATGAGATCGACGCGCACTGTACGACCTGCAATTGCACTTACGACAGTGCGAAGAGCTTTGGCTGTTCGACCATTTCGACCAATAACTTTGCCAATGTCTTCAGGATTAACTCGAACTTCTAGCGTTGTTCCGCGACGATGAGTTTTTTCCTTAACAACGACATCTTCTGGATTATCGACGATCCCTTTTACGAGATGCTCGAGTGCTTCATCCATCATTGTTATTCGGCAGCCGCTTCTGGTGTTGCTTCTGCAACAACTTCAGCCACTGGAGTTTCTTCAACAACTGCTGGTGCTTCTGCTTCAACGACAGGCGCTTCTTCAACAACTGTTTCAGCAACTGGTGCAGGAGTTTCTTCTACAACTGGATTAGCTTTGGCAGCTAACTTCTCTTGTGCTTTCTTCTTAAGAGTTGTTGCGCCTTCTTTTGGTTCATCCATTGCTTGCTTAACAGCTGCTTCGTAAGCAACGCTCTTATGTGGTTTAGGTGCAGCAACTCGCAGTGTTCCTTCTGTTCCAGGAAGACCCTTGTGCTTTTGCCAATCGCCAGTAACTTTTAAAATAGCTTCAACTGCTGCTGTTGGAAGTGCGCCAGTGCCGAGCCAGTAAAGAGCACGATCAGAATTAACTTCGATCAGTGATGGTTCTTGACCTGGTGCGTAACGACCAATTTCTTCAATGGATAAACCATTGCGAGCTTTGCGTGAATCTGTAACAACAATACGGAAATAAGGTGTGCGAATTTTTCCCATGCGCATTAAACGAATTTTTGTAGCCAAGTAACGTGTGCTCCTGTAAATGTGTGCCTTGCCAAAGTAATTGCAGCGGGGTGCGCAATCATTTTGACCAAGCGATGGACTTGGATGTTTCGGGGGTAGAGGGCCCCGTCACAGGTGGCTAATCTTGCCATCACAAGCTCAGGAAGCGAAATTAAGGCCTATCCGCGCTCTTCTGCAGCCCTTTTAGCGGGATTACCTGACTTGGACTTCTTCTTGTGCGCTACTGGTGGTTTTGCACTGCGCATGTCCGGCATTCCAGCGGGCATTCCGGCTGGAATGTTTCCGCTTCGCATCTGCTTCATTGCCTTTTGCGCCGCACTAAATCTTTCGACGAGAGAATTAACTTCTGAAACTGCACGACCACTTCCCTGCGCAATTCGTGAACGCCTGGTTCCATTGAGAACTTTGATATCGCGCCGTTCTTGAGGTGTCATTGATTGCACTATTGCTTTTGTGCGCACAATCTCGCTTTCATCAAAGTTCTCTATTTGTTTTTTCATTGAAGCAGCACCTGGCAACATCGAGAGTAATTTCCCCATTGAGCCCATATTGGCCATTGCCTCAAGTTGCTCCAAGAAATCTTCTAAAGTGAATTCGTCACCCCGTGCGAATTTTTCTTCAAGTCTGGCACTTGTTTCAGGGTTGAGTGCTTTTTTTGCTTGTTCAGCCAAAGTTGCTACATCACCCATGCCTAGAATTCGAGAGGCCATACGATCTGGATAGAAAACATCAAAATCAGATATTTTCTCACCAGTTGAAACAAACATAATTGGACGCTTGATAATCTCTGTTATAGAAAGAGCTGCGCCGCCACGTGCGTCACCATCTAATTTAGTTAAAACTAAGCCATCAAAGCCAACACCGTGCTCGAATGCTCGGGCAGTCTCAATTGCGCTTTGACCGATCATCGCATCAATCACAAAAAGAATTTCATGCGGTTGAATTTCATCTCGTATTGCAATTGCTTCATCCATTAATTCATCATCGATGCCCAATCGACCTGCGGTATCGACGATAACCATGTTATGAACCTTGGAGTGTGCGAACGCAACTCCATCGCGTGCCACTTGGACAGCGTTTCCTGAACCGTTACCTAGCTCCGGTGCAAATACTGGAACACCGATTTGTTCTCCTAAAATCTGTAACTGGGTGACTGCATTTGGTCTTTGTAAATCAGCAGCAACCAATAGCGGAGTATTTCCTTGATCTTTATAGAACTTGGCCAACTTTGCTGCAAGAGTAGTTTTACCTGCTCCTTGCAACCCAGCCAACATCACAATTGTTGGTGGATTCTTAGCGATTCGAATGCGTCTGGCTTCAGAACCAAGAATTGAAGTTAGCTCTGAATTAACAACATCAAATATTGCTTGAGCCTGATTACTTCCAGCTTGAAGAGTTGGCAGGAAAGCAATTACTTGGGTGCGCACGCGATCTGAAAATAGATTTACGACTTCTAGGGCAACGTCCGCTTCAAGGAGTGCATTTGTGATTTCTTCTATGACAGATTCAACGTCTGAAGAGGAGATCTTTCCTTTCGCGCGCAATCCACCAAATGTCTTGGCAAAGCGAGCCGACAGCGCATCAAACATGGGCAGAGCCTACTTCAGCCCCGAACAATATTTTAGATTGCTTCTGGGCCTTGCTCGCCTGTGCGAACACGTACAACTTGTTCAATAGGAATAGCCCAGACTTTGCCATCACCGATATTTCCAGTCAAGGCACTCTTAACTATGACATCGATAATTCCTTGAACCTCCGTGTCATCAGCGAGTACTTCTAGTCTTATTTTTGGAACAAGGTCGACTGTATATTCCGCACCTCGATACACCTCAGTATGACCTTTTTGACGTCCGAAGCCGGTTGCTTCTGAAACTGTCATGCCCTTAACACCATGAGTTTGTAGGGCGATTTTCACATCTTCTAATTTATGTGGCTTAAGGATCGCTGTAATTAATTTCATAGAATTGAACCTCCGCGTGATGAGCTAGTCATTTCATATGCAGTTTCAGCGTGTTCGTTCAGATCGATTCCTGAAACTTCAACATCTTTTTGTACACGAAAACCAATAGTTTTTTCGATGCCATATCCAATTATCAAGGTTGCCACAAAAGAATACGCAGCCACGAGCGCCACGCCTATGGCTTGTTTACCTAACAATGCACTTCCGCCTCCGTAAAAGAGCCCATCCAATCCGATGCTGTTAACAGAGCTGCTTCCAAAGAATCCGATAGCGAGTGATCCCCAAATTCCGGCGACTAAATGAACTCCAACTACATCTAATGAGTCATCGACATTAAAACGATACTTCAATCCAGCTGCAAACGAACATAAAATTCCTGCAATAAATCCAATGACAACCGCCGCCCAAGGTGCGACGAACGCGCATGCTGGAGTGATTGCAACCAAACCAGCAACGGCGCCTGAAGAAGCACCTAGTGATGTTGGGTGTCCCTGACGGATTTTTTCAACAAGAAGCCAACCAGCAAGAGCTGCAGCTGTTGCAACTTGAGTATTCATAAATGCAAGTGCTGCTATTCCATTTGCAGCAAGTGCCGAACCAGCATTAAATCCAAACCATCCGAACCAGAGCAACCCTGATCCAAGCATCACTAACGGAAGTGAATGCGGACGCATTGATTCTTTGCGCCAACCCACACGCTTTCCCAGAACAATTGCTAGCGCTAATCCTGCGGCTCCCGCATTGATATGCACTGCCGTTCCGCCAGCGAAATCCTCTAAACCTTTACCTGCAAGAAATCCTGTACCAGTAACGGTGTCACCAACTTTATTTCCAAATGCGAATACCCAATGTGCAACTGGGAAATAGACAATTGTTGACCAAATCGCAACGAAAACTGCCCACGATGTGAATTTTGCTCGATCAGCAATTGCACCTGAAATTAAAGCTGGCGTAATAATTGCAAACATCAACTGGAATGCTGCAAAAACTAAAACAGGTATCGGGTAGAGACCACCGTTGTTTGTGAAGTCGTTGACCACTCCACCCAAGCCAGAAAAAGAAATCGCTCCGTACCAAGGCGAATTAGCTTTGTATCCAAAGGCTAATTCAAATCCATAAATTACCCAGAGTACACTGACAACACCAATCGAAATCATTGACATCATCATCATATTTAGCACGCTCTTTGTTCGTACCATTCCTCCATAAAAGAAGGCGAGACCCGGAGTCATTAGTAGAACTAGCGCAGTACTCGCCAGCATCCATGCGGTGTCTCCTGAGTTAATAACCATTTCATCCATCGGTATCTACTTTCAATTCTAAGGTTGATAGCTTTATGTTGAACTCTCGCCTTTGAGATGGGATAAAAGTGCCCCAACCTGATTACATAAAGACGTATTAAAGGTTTCGGACAGGTCACAAATATGGTCCTTGTGTTACATCTACGTTAAGAGAT
>CAFBPV010000052.1_pt1 | contig 6667 bp, 8 predicted proteins | sample 7269821 | NCBI WGS metagenome assembly CAFBPV01 (sample SAMEA6814155, study PRJEB35770) | uncultured Candidatus Planktophila sp. | biome: Freshwater; feature: Freshwater reservoir; material: water | place: Czech Republic | collected 2017-06-27 | depth 30m m | reverse complement strand
GTGATAAACATTTTCAGCAGCTTGACCTAAAAACCCTGTTCCTTCCATTGCAGCAGGATTTACAAGAACTGGTGGAATAACTGGAATAAATCCTGCTTTGGTTGCAGATGCAATTGCGTAGTTAACTAACGCAAATTCGAGCAAGGCGCCCGTGCCAGTTAAGTAATAAGAACGTGAACCTGCAACTTTTGCTCCGCGCTCTGTATCAATAGCGCCAAGTAATTTCCCAAGTTCCACATGATCTTTTGGTTCGAATCCGTCTTTTGTAAAGTCACGTGGCGTACCCACATGTTCAATAACAACGAAATCTGCTTCACCGCCAATTGGAGCATCTGGATCGAGAATATTTGAAAGTTGCAACGCAATGGCATTCGCTTTTTCTTCAATCTCTGCTCGCTTGCTATCAGCGGCTTTTACTTTGTTTGCTAATTCTTTTGCGTTCTCTAGAAGCGCAGTTTTCTCATCGCCTTTTGCAGAACCAACTGATTTTGAAAGAGTGTTTTGTTCTGCTCGCAATGTTTCGAATTCGTTGATTGCAGCGCGACGAGTTTCATCAATTGCGAGTAATCGATCGACGATAGAAGTGTCTTCGCCGCGACCCTTTTGTGATGCACGAACTGCATCTGGGTTTTCGCGAATCAACTTTATGTCAATCATTTCTCACTGCTTTCTCGTGGATAAGAACCTAAGAATCTAATCTCGTCACAAATTTCACGTAAGCCTTCGAGTGCTTGCGAAACTGATGGATCGTTGACGTGACCTTCTGCGTCAATAATAAAGTGATAATCACCTAATACCCGTCCAGTTGGACGACTTTGAATGAAAGTTAGGTTTACGTCACGCTTAGCGAATTCGGTCAGAATTTCTAAGAGTGCACCCGCGTGATCGATATCGATATAAAGCGCAAGTGAGGTGCGGTCGCGACCCGTTGGTGCAGATTGTTTTCCTGGTTTAGAAACGAGAACAAATCGTGTTACTGCGCCGTTGTTATCACCAATATTTTTAGCAACAACTTCAAGACCATAATGTTCAGCCGCAACATCGGCAGCAATGGCAGCATCGAATTCGCCACGTGAAATTGCTTCTGCCGCCGCAGCTGTTGACGCCGTGGGGATTATTTCAGCGTTCGGATAATTCTTGGCGATGAATGCTCTGCATTGGGATTCTGCGTGTGGGTGTGTAGCAATCCGGTTTATCTTTTGTACTCCTGGTTTTGTCATTAATGAAAAAGAGACAGGAAGAGTTACTTCGCCTGCGATAACAAGTGGATCGCCAGTTGCTAATTCATCAAGTGTGCGTGCGACGACACCTTCGACAGAGTTTTCAATTGGCACAAGTGCAAAGTCGGCTTTACCTTCACGAACAGCCATAAGCGCTGCTGTCACGTTTGCGTAGGGAATTAGTGCATCAGATGCCAAAGTAATTTTCTTGAGTGCAGCCTCGGTGAAGGTGCCTACTGGACCAAGGTATGCATATGTACTCACTGGCTAAGAATAGCCGAGCACAGAGCGTGCATGCGCCGGGCGATTAGTCATAACGATATCTACGCCAACGCTTGCACAAAATAGTAGATCTTCGGATGAATCTACAGTCCATACATATAAATCTTTGCCTGAAGCTTTAATTTCTGCTGCAAGTGCTGGAGATTTTTTAATCATTCCAATACTTGGTCCTATGGCCTGAGCCGATGTAAATCGACGAGTAAATCGCTGATTGGATTCATGAAGCAACATTACAGTTGTAATTGTTGGATCCATTTTTTTAATTTTTTCAATTGCAAGCCAAGAAAATGACATTATCGCGATATCAATTCCTGATGTATTTATTTCATCTTTTCTATTGTGCAATTCGGCGATGATTAACTCTTCTACGCGATTTCCCGTGGGAACCGGATGTTTAGTTTCTAGCGCTAATGATTTCTTATGAGCGATTGCTAAATTCAAAATCTCCTTCAGCGTCACCACGGCAGGATAAATCTCTTTGACCTCTGCATATGATTTATTGGCAATTAACGCCGCATTCTTTGCTTCTTTTTTCATATGTGAGTCGTGCCATAAAATTGGGACTTCATCTTTAGTAATTCGGATGTCGCATTCGAAACCATATGCGCCTTGTTCTATTGCCCCGAGATAGGCAGCCATTGTGTGTTCTGGGAAATCTGCTGATGCACCTCTGTGGGCGTAGTACTTCATCTTCTTATTATTACGTAACTCAGCCATTAGGCTAGGAGTCATGGGTAAGAGTTATTTTGCAGTCTCTGCACGCAGCGCTATCGGTTTAGCACGAAGCGGCAATGAAGATTCTGCGATGACAAGTTCTTCACTCTTAGCAGTTGCTGATGGAATGGGTGGGCATGCCGGCGGAGAAGTTGCTTCACGCATAGCAATAAAAACTCTTGCAACTATGGTTCCAGTTTTAACAGCGCCAGATATTGATACTGATTCCATTGAAGATTTATTACTCAATTCGTTGCACACAATAGATGCTGAAATTTCACGCACATCAAGTGATGAAATTGAATTGCGCGGAATGGGCACAACTTTGACCGCTTTATTAATTAGAGATGGACGCGCAGCGCTTCTTCATGTTGGTGATTCACGGTGCTACCGCCTTCGCGGAAATACATTTGAGCAGCTCACTCACGATCACACTGTTTTACAAGAGCTTTTAGATTCGGGAGCCATCTCAATTGCAGAAGCGCAGGATCATCCGCAACGCTCGATGTTGACGCAGGTTTTGATGGGTGAAGGCTCTATTACCCCAGTTCTCATGGTTTATGAAGTTAATTCTAAGGATCGCTTTTTACTCTGTAGCGATGGATTATCAAGTGTTTTAACTGAGAAGGAAATTAAATCTTTGTTGAAAAAATCTAATCGAGACGAAGCCGTTGAGGCACTTGTTGAAGCAACGTATATCAATGGCGCCCCAGATAATGTCACCGTTGTTGTCGCAGATGTTATTGATCAAGATGTTCACCACGTTGAATTAATAGGGGCTGCTCTATGACACTACTTGGTGGTCGCTACACGCTTGGCGAAATGATTGGCACAGGCGGAATGGCTGATGTTTACGTTGCTCGCGATGAAAGATTGGCAAGACAAGTTGCTGTAAAGATTTTGCGAAGCGATTTGGCTAAAGATCCTTCATTTGTGTCACGATTTAGAAAAGAAGCTTTTGCAGCCGCGGGTTTAAATCACCCCGGAATTGTTGCTGTGTATGACTCTGGTGAAGACCCAGCGCCATACATTGTTATGGAGTTAATTTCTGGCCACACATTGCGCGAATTAATTCACCGCGGAGAAAGAATTCCACTAGATCGAGCGCTTGAAATTGGTGAAGGAATTCTCGCCGCCCTTGAATATTCACACGAACGCGGAATTGTTCACCGTGATATTAAACCTGCCAACATCATGATCACTGAAATGGGCGATGTAAAGGTGATGGACTTCGGAATCGCACGCGCAATGGATGATTTCGGTGCAACTTTAACAAGTACATGGAATATCGTTGGTACTGCGCAATATTTATCTCCCGAACAAGCAATGGGAGATACGGCAGATGCGCGTAGTGATATTTATTCAACTGGTTGTTTATTATTTGAAGTTTTGACTGGGCGTCCACCTTTTACTGGTGATACGCCAGTTTCTATTGCCTACCAACATGTTTCCGGTGAATTACCTAAGCCCTCATCTATTCAGCCAACACTTCCTGGTGATATCGACGTGTTGCTCTCAGTGGCGCTGGCTAAAAAACCACAAGATCGTTATCAATCTGCTGGTTTGATGTTTGATGACTTACATCGTGTGCGCACTGGCCAAACTGTCACCACAAAGATTGCCCGCACAAAGGTTTCTCGCCGCACAGTTTTAACTTCTGCCCTAGCTCTTGTTTTAGCTCTTGCCGTCGCAATCGGTGGAGTTTTTCTCTCTCGTTCAGAAACTCCAGTTAGTGCAGACGGAATTCCAAACGTTGTTGGACTCTCACAAATTGCAGCAGAAGCGCTTTTAACAGATTACACAATCACAATTCAACGAGCGCATGATTCGAGAATTCCGAAGGATCGAGTAGCGAGTCAATTCCCACTTGCTACTACTCGCGCCGCTAAAGGTTCAGGAATTATTTTGACTATTTCAGATGGTCCAGGTGATGCCATTGTTCCGACCGATCTCATCGGTTTATCACTTATGGATGCGCGTAGTTCTTTGGCGGCAGTTGGTTTGCTTATTTCCTCCACACAAGCAGTGCCATCTGATCGCGAACAAGGAACAGTGTTAAAAGTTTCACCAGAACCTGGTTCGACAATTTCTGCAGGTAGTGGAGTTGTATTACAAATTGCTAGCGGTGAAGTTGAAGTTCCTTCACTAATTGGCGTTGATGCTATTCAAGCCAAAACATTATTAGTACAAGCAGGTTTCTTGGTGCGCGAAGTGCAAGCATTCGATGCAACTCAACCGGTTGGTGTTGTAATTAGACAAGCTCCTGATGCTGGCAGCACACAAACAATTGGTGAATCGGTAACAATTACAATAAATACCGCGCCTTAACTAGCGGCTAATTACCGGAGTCAATCCAACTGCTTTGCTCTGTGCGTTCTTGTCTCCACACTGTGTTAGCCAATTAGCAAGTAATTTATGTCCGTGTTCTGTCAGCACTGACTCTGGATGAAATTGCACGCCCTCTATTGGTAGCGTTTTATGCCGCAAAGACATAACAACACCTGATTCCGTGCGGCCCGTAATTTCTAATTGATCTCCGATTGTGCCTGGCTCTACCGCAAGTGAGTGATAGCGAGTTGCAGTAAATGGTGAAGGTAAATTACTTAGTACTCCGGCACCTTCGTGAATGACTTGCGAAGTTTTTCCGTGCAACAACTCAGGAGCGCGCGAAACAGTTGCACCAAATGCAACTCCGATTGCTTGGTGACCAAGACATACTCCAAAGAGTGGGATTTCTTTTTCTGCGCAGTAATTGATCATGTCGATGCTGACGCCGGCTTTTTCTGGAGTTCCAGGTCCAGGTGAAATAAGCACACCGTCGTACTTGCTTGCTTCATCGGCTGTGACTTCGTCATTGCGCACAACGGTGCACTCGGCTCCAAGTTGACCTAGGTATTGCACCAAGTTAAAGACAAAGGAGTCGTAGTTATCTACAACGAGGATCTTGGTAGCCATGTGCCAATTATGAAGGTTTCGGTGTAACCTCGCCTCATGCCAAAATCAAAACTCCGTAAGAAGGTTCAAAAGGCGCACGCCCACGAGCAAGATGTCGTTGATCACGCACCTGTGATTGCCGAAAGCCCTAAGTGGTTAGCGCCAGTAATGGTCACGGCCTTTCTTATCGGCCTTTTTTGGATCGTTGTCTTCTATGTAACTCAGACCAGCTATCCAATCCCAGGTATTGGCGCATGGAACATGGTTATCGGATTTAGCTTCATTGGATTTGGGTTTACCCTCGCCACTAAATGGCGCTAATTACACTGTTGTAATTCAATCCACACGGTGGATAACTTCTGTGGATAACTAGCGGCGCTTTGGAAGCATTGCTGCGGCTGCAATAGTGCCGCCGATAAGACCACCTAAATGAGCGTGCCAATCGACTCCGCCGATAACAAATCCCATCGCAAAGTTAATGCCAACAATTACCGCAATGCTTTTAATCTCAAGGCCGTATCTCTTGCTGACTACTGCAAAGGCCCCGAACAATCCGAAGACCGCGCCAGATGCTCCAACAGAGTATTGGTATGGGGTTGCAAGATATGTTGAAAGCAAAGATCCTGAAATTAAGGAAATAAAGAAAATAATTAAGAAGCGAGATTTACCGAAAGCGGATTCGACCGGATTGCCAAGTGCCATCAGTGCATACAAATTAAATCCGAGGTGAAAAATTCCCCCATGAACAAGTGCCACAGTAAGCAATCGATACCACTGACCTGATGCAATTAAGGTGTCGAAATTAGGAAGTGCAAAGCGATTTGTTAAGCCACCAACAACAAGATCATAAAGATAGGCAGCAGCAATAACGGTTATAAGTGTTGTTGTAACCGATCGCTTCAATGAAGCCATGAATTAACTAACTGTGACGCTATTAATTGTGATTGGTGTAACTGGCTTATCTTGAGCACCAGTCTTTGCTTTACCGATTGCATCCACAACACCTTGGCTGGCTGCATCTTTTACTTCACCAAAGATTGAGTGCTTACGGTTAAGCCATGTTGTTGGCGCCACAGTAATAAAGAACTGTGAACCATTTGTTCCTGGTCCTGAGTTAGCCATTGCAAGAATGTATGGGCGGTCAAATGTTAATTCGCCGTGGAACTCATCCGCGAAACGATAACCAGGTCCGCCAGTTCCTTGACCAAGTGGGTCTCCACCTTGAATCATGAAGCCATCGATGACGCGGTGAAAAATAGTTCCGTCGTAAAGATTGGCACTTGTCTTTTCGCCAGTGCGTGGATCTGTCCATTCGCGAGCGCCAGTTGCTAACTCAACAAAGTTTGCAACAGTCTTCGGTGCGTGATTTGGGAACAACTCGATAACAATGTCACCGAGTGAAGTGTGCAGGGTTGCAGTATTTGTCATGTGGAGACCAGGGGAATCGAACCCCTAACCCCCGCCTTGCAAAGGCGGTGCTCTACCAATTGAGCTAGGTCCCCGTATTAGAGCGGGGT
>CAFBPV010000048.1_pt1 | contig 7033 bp, 5 predicted proteins | sample 7269821 | NCBI WGS metagenome assembly CAFBPV01 (sample SAMEA6814155, study PRJEB35770) | uncultured Candidatus Planktophila sp. | biome: Freshwater; feature: Freshwater reservoir; material: water | place: Czech Republic | collected 2017-06-27 | depth 30m m | reverse complement strand
TGCATCGAGAACGATTGCATAATAGGAACCAGGTTCAATGAAGTTGAACTTGGCCACAATTCCTGCATTTTTCTTGAGTGCATCAATCCAAATGGCTGCGCCTTTCTTCTGTGTATCACCAATGGTCGTGTCAAATGTGACTCCGCGCTTTGGATCCGTCACACGTGCATAAACATCTGGACATGACTTCTTAGCCGCATCCATATATTTCTTTGCTGCATCAGGATTTCCTGAAGGCATGAACTCATCAAGTCCTGTGACCTTGGCATAGTCAAGACCCATCAAAGGTTTGATGACGCCATCGGCATGGTCTCCACCGAATGCGGCTCCGCCTCCGAGTTGAATTAGACCTGCGAAGTCTTTAGCGTAGAAAATTGCCTTGCGGACATCTAAACAAGACAACTTCTTTACGTTGACAGCTTGATAGGTGACGTATGGATCGTAAACATTGAGTGCGCGACCCTCGAATGCAGGATTTGGATTACCTGCATCATCGAATACTGTCGGTAGGTTTGTTGGAAGAATTGCATCGAGTGACATCGCATTAGCGTCTGAGTCATTCAATATAAGTTGATCTACAACTTCTTCTGCTAAACCGAATCGAACAACAATGCGATCAGGATGTGCCTGACGAATTGGATCTGAAGCCTGATCCCAATTTTCATTTCGGACTAGAACCATTTCGTCTTTAGCTTTGTACTTTTCAATCTTGTATGGTCCAGATGAAACTGGTGCCATGTCATATCCGTCACCAGTATCACTAGCTTTAGGAACAGGGCTAAATGAAAGGTACGTAACTGTGTAGTTAAAGTCACCAACTGCGCGCTTTAAATTAAAAGTAATTGTCTTGTTATCTTCAGAGCAAGTTACGGCCTTGTCATACGCCGCAACATCGTTTTTATCAGTTGTGTAAGGACCTTTATAAACAGAAGATCCGTCAGCCGCTGATGGAATATCAAGCATGCCGATTGCATAGGTTGGTCCGTCAACAATTACATCGGTTGCAAAGGTACGAGAAACTCCGTACTTAATATCTTCGCAAGTAATTGCAGAACCATCTTCGAATGAAACTCCATCACGAAGTGTGAATTCCCAAGTTTTATTGCCATTTGATGAGCGACCTGTATCAGTTGCAAGGTCTGGCACAACTGCTGAACCTGCAGAACCCTCTGCACGTGCATATGCAGTCAATGTGCGGTGCATATAAGAGCCGAACCAAGCGATGTGTTGGCCTGTGTAGTTACGGTTTGGATCAGCGTGCGTCCAAGCCTCAGATTGTGTTAAGTAAGTGATGGTTCCGCCCTTAGAGGATCCTCCGCCACTCATTCTTGCTAAACCAGTAACGATGACTGCAAGCGCAACGACTGCAATAATCGCAATACTGGTCGATTTTTTTACTTTAGCCATTTTTTCTCCCCTGATTTTTTGATTCGTTAACGCGGATCATCGTCTCTAGCTTTCACTCTTCGGATCAAGCGCATCTCGGATTGCATCCCCCAGTAAATTGAAGGATAGGACCACCAAGATTAGCGATACGGCAGGAATAAAGAAATAGGTGGGCTCGCTCAAAACGTACTTAGTTGAGTCTGCGATGATCAATCCCCACGTTGCAGAAGGCGGCTGAACACCAATTCCAAGATATGAAAAAACGGCTTCGGCTGCTAAATAACCCGGCAGAGACAGAGATACATACACAATCACCGGTGTCCAGAGGTTAGGCAATAGCTCTTTAAGAATAATCCTACGATTTGATGCACCAAGAGCACGTGCTGCAATTACGTAATCTCTTTCGCGGAGCGATAAAACTTGTGAACGAATAATTCTTGAAAAATATGGCCAACCAAATAAAACTAAAATAAGTATTAGATAAAGTATTCGTGCGCCATTATCTCTGGCAATACCTGACATTTCAATTCTTTGAATCATGGGTGCACTTAATGCAATGATCATAAAGAAAGATGGGAATGCTAAAAGAAAATCAGTAAATCTTCCAAATATTGAATCAACTTTGCCTCGATAAAAACCAGAAATCATTCCTATCAGTAGACCAAGTGCCACAGTTGCCACAGTTGAAATAACCGCAACTAAAAATGAAATTCGCGCTCCATACATCAATCGCGCAAGTAAGTCATAGCCAATACCCGGTTCGACACCAAGTGGATGATCCCAGCTCATGCCGCCAAAGCGACCAATTGTTTGACCGCGTTCGGTAATTGCAGAACTGTCTCGTGCATTTGGATCCACATGAATTATTCGGGCAATAACGGGTGCAAATAGGGCCGCTAAAGCAAAAAACAGAGAAGTGATTAATGAAACCATTGCAATCTTGTTTGCCCTAAACCGACGCCATGCTAATTGGCGGGGGCTGCGACTGATCGTCGCTACCACTTGCGCGTTCTGATCAGTTTGCATCGTAGGAAAGGTACTCAGAGCGGTGCATTATTACAACTACCGCGTTGAATCTGAGCGGAAAAGCAAGGAATCGAGATGGCTTTATGCCAGATTTAGAGCACATGCGAGTCGTTGCCCACCATGTGTAAACAACGCAATCCATCACTTGGCCAGATTGTCATTGAAGTAAGTGATGCTGGCTTGATATCTATGTGAAACGCGCCTTCGATTGGTGCACCAATTGTTATACGTACTGCATGACGAATAACCATGTTGTGAGTTACTACAACAACTTTTTTGCCCGGGTATGTGTCCACTAAATGACTTAATCCAGCTTCAACTCGTGCAGCGATTGAATTATGTGATTCGCCATCTTTAGGTGCAACGGCGGTCGAAGAAAGCCAGGCCTCGTACTCATCTGGAAATTGTGCGCGAACTTCTTGGTTAGTTAATCCATCCCAATGACCAAATGAAAGTTCGGTCCAGATTTCATCATCAATAATTGGTAAGTGAGTTGATTGAGCAATTGCTTGCGCAGTTTGTTGTGCACGTTTCATTGGTGAAGAGATCAAAACATCTGGCTTTAATTCTTCTACAGCGGTGGCAACTGCTGCAGCTTGTGCCAGTCCGTCATCAGATAACCCAGGATCATTGGTACCGGATCCTGAGAATCTGCGTTCAGGTGTCATTGGTGTTTCGCCATGGCGAATCAAATAAATAGTTGTTGGAACTTCATCAGAGCGCAAGCGATCGGTAAGGTAATTAATCTGCACAGGTGCGTGAGACTCTGATCCGCCACTTTCATTATCAAGTGCTTTATTAGCTAAGCGATCTGCATGTGAATTAAGGTCACGAGGGATCCATGAATACTTAATAAGAGATGGTGTGTGCGCCGCACGTGCTTGTGCTGCTAGTTCGCGCATATTTGAATGCTTAATCTGCCAGCGCCCGCTCATCTGTTCGACAACTAACTTGCTATCCATCTGCACTTCAACAGTTGCTTCTGGATCAAGTGAATGAATATGTATTAAGCCAGCAATAAGTCCTTGGTATTCGGCAACGTTATTTGTTGCAACACCGATGTAGTCATACAGTTCTGCAACAATTTTTCCGCCTTCACTAACTACTGCTCCATAACCAGCAGGACCAGGATTACCACGTGATCCACCATCTGCAGTTAATGTAAATGCTCTGGCCATTTCTTAAACTCCACGCACCAATATGCAGCGGCATTCTTCGCAGCGAACAACTTCATCTTCACTTAAATCCAAAATTCGCTTGAGTTCGACTGCATTAATTGAAAGATGACATCCGCCGCATTGACCAGCCTTTAATGGCGCAGCTCCTGATCCCCCGCCACTTCGAATTTTTTCATATAACTCAACTAGGGCCGCATCAACAGAATTAACAGTATGAATTCGGTCCTGTGTAATTTTTTCGATATCTGACGTAATTACAGTCAGTGCGTTTTCTTTTTTAATTTCAAGATCTGCAATCTGTGCCCCAAGATTGGCCTCTTCTTTTTCAAGAGTTGTTATGCGCTCTCTGATTGCTTCCATACGCATCATTATTTCGAGTTCTACTTCTTCTAACTCTGCACGGCGTTTATTCAGCGTTTCTACTTCGTGCGTTAAACCCTCTAAATCTTTGGCTGATCCAGTACCGGAATTTAGGCGAGCCTCATCGCGCGTAATTCGGGATACAACTTGTTCGACGTCGCCTTCGGCTCGAGAGAGTTCTCGCTGAACATCACTTGCTTCAGTTTGGGCTGCAATGCGTAAGTCACGCGCATTGTCTGCGCGAATTGAAAGTCTATGAATCTCAGCAATTTCAGGAAGATTGGCTGCTTTGTTTTTTAATGTTGCAACCGAGAAATCAAAATTCTGGATATCTAAAATTTGGCGCTGATTGCTAGGGCTGGCTTTCATAACGCCTCCCTGGCTTGATACGTGCAATATGTGTAATTGTTTTTAGTGCTTGAACCGCTTCCTATTCTAGAGGAAAGTGCAGACAAATCCAATATAGATATGTACCCTGCCTCTATGAAGAGAATAAAATTCTTATTCTTGGTTCTTTCACTTTTTAGTACTTTCATGATTACATCAGTTCAATTCGCAGGTGCGACTGAGCTTCCATATATTGGCGAGGATTGCTTACCTAATAAATTTGAATCCGAGGTTGGCACATCGGTCCAAAATGGTTTAGATCGTATTTACTTGATGTGCGCTCCATCAACCAATAATTCCAATATCTGGGTTTGGAGCCAGGACAACAATGCAGAGCCCGTTGATACTTTTCCTAAAGGTGAGATTGCCTATGGCAGAGACTACGGAGATTTACCGGATACCTGTAAACAAGATGCAACAAATTCTGATTTTGTCTCCTTATATGGTCGAACTTATTGCGATGAAGTAAATCACGTTTGGGCAAATGTTGAGTATGAAAAAAATATTGTCCCTACAGCACAAGTACCACCAATAAAAAGTGAGATAGCCCCAAGCGCCGGGGGAACTTCTGAAAATCCAACCACGAACCGTAAGGCAACTAATACAGGGACAACATTTCTTTTACTTGGCATATTTGCCGTAATGATGACTCCGGCTTCAATTTCTGGAATAAATATTTCTACATCTGCACCATCAAGTAGCTTTCCAAGTAACTCTTCCAATGAACAAGGTAGCTCTATTCCAGAGTATATGGAAATTAACTCTCGAAGAGACAAAAAACTAAATGCAGAAGTGGGAAGAAAGAGGTTTTTAAGGTTTCTATTTAATTCTAGAGTGACATTAGCCAAATATAGATTCTTTGAAAATTACTTAAGAATAAGAATTCAAAAAATCTCCCACTTCTCTCCTGGACTAGCCACAATCCTGAGAGATGGGGATTACTTAAGGGCGATATTCGGATCCCTCACATTTATTTTATATCCCGTGGCTATTTTTATAGGCATATTTAATTTTATGGATGTTCAGAGTAAAGCTGACAATATTTTTCTTCCTTCTTTTATTGGTTTGGCAATTATGATCGCAATTGGCGTAATTGATTCTCTCGCTGGAGCAGTTGCTGGCGCAGTATTTGTTGTACTTGTCTTCATTTCAAATATTTCGACTATGGGCCAAGTAGCTGAACCAAAGCGTTATTTTTCGACGTTGGTATCCGTCTTTTTAATATCGTGCGCTCCGCCGTTATTTGCTGGCGCGTTTAGGAAGTTCGATGGCTTGCATAAAGATCCATCCCGTAATTGGAATTACGCTATTGACTATTTACTTAGCCCATTAGTTACGGGGTGGATGGTCTGGAAAATTCTCCAAGTAATTTCAGAATTGGCCGGCACGCCATATGAATTACCAAACACGGCCTCAAGAATTGCAGAGTTAATTTGGTTTCTTTTGGTAATTCGATATTTTTTTGAACACTACGTCGCTAGAAATTGGAGCGATCGATTAAATGAAATGATTCCTGATGAAGTTGAACAATCAAAGTTCTATACCGTCGTACGATACGTATTAAAGATTTTTTGGATTTGGCTCTTAATCAGTTCTGTAAAATCGTTTTCAAATGAGCCACTATTAACGCCTATGATTCTTGCGCTCTTTGCGATTCCCGGTGTAATTAAAGTAATTTGGCAAAGCCCACCAGCAAAGCTTGGACGCTTAAACTTACGAGGGGCACCAAAAATTGCCATACTCTTCTTATTGGGTATAGGAATTACCCAATTCTTAAAAAATCCAAATATGTCTAGTTACCAAGTTCAAATATTAGGTATATCTCTGTTGCCACTTCTATATTTTTCAACTATTGAAGCACTTACCGAGGAGCACACCTACACCCCACGCTACTTCGTGGAGAACAGAAGAGGTGTGTTGCTCTATCGAATCCTTGGAAGTTTGATTTATGTATTTATCGCCGGGAATATTCTTTATTCAGTTTATATTCTTAAATAGACGTGGGCGCTGAGGGTTTCGAACCCCCGACATTCTCGGTGTAAACGAGACGCTCTACCACTGAGCTAAGCACCCTTTTGTTCCACCGTTAAGTGGAAGCCCTAAGTCTAACCTATTAAAGAGATGCGATTGCACCCTTGTAATCGGCAACGTTACGCGCATCGCCAAGGCCATTTACTACCTGCCAACGCAAGATGCCTTCTTTATCAATTACGAATGTGCCACGGATTGCGCAGCCTCGTTCTTCATTGAAAACACCGTACGCCTTAGCTGCTGCGCCATGTGGCCAGAAGTCTGCGAGTACTGGAAATTTATATCCTTCTTGTTCTGCAAATGCACGTTGTGCATACATTGGATCACAAGAGACGGCTAACAATTGAACATTGTCATTTTGAAATGCAGCAAGATCATCACGAAGGGCGCAGAGTTCGCCAGTGCAAATACCTGAGAACGCGAATGGATAGAAGAGAACAACTACGTTTTTCTTTCCCTTAAATGAAGAGAGTGCAACGTTTGTTCCGTGTTGATCCATTAAATTAAATTCAGGAGCGGCTTGGCCAATTGTTAATGTCATGTGCGCAAACTTATCGCTTGCCAGCTTTACGTGCCACTAGACGTGTGGCGGTCCAATCTTTCGCAAGTGGAATTGTTGAAGTTTGGCTCAAACCTGCAATCGGTGCCGCATCTTGGATTTCACT
>CAFBPV010000039.1_pt1 | contig 7978 bp, 7 predicted proteins | sample 7269821 | NCBI WGS metagenome assembly CAFBPV01 (sample SAMEA6814155, study PRJEB35770) | uncultured Candidatus Planktophila sp. | biome: Freshwater; feature: Freshwater reservoir; material: water | place: Czech Republic | collected 2017-06-27 | depth 30m m | reverse complement strand
CAACCGAGTGCTGTGCCAGACAGTTTTATCGCCATTAACCGATGCGAAAATAGTTGACCAGATTGGAACGGTTGCAACAAGTAAGCCAGCAAGTCCTGATGTAATATTTTTCTCGGCAGATGAGATCAAATACCAAGGGCCGATCATTTCAGCTGCAGCGTATGGGATTACGTATTTCCACCCTTTGAAAATTGCGCGTAAGCCACCTTGTTTAAGAGCAATTGGGATAAGTAATGCAGCACCAATGACAACACGGCCAAAAACGATAACAGAGGGCGTGAAAGTATCGATAGCAACTTTCATAAATAAGTACGGAATACCCCATAGCAAACCAACGAATAAAAATAAAGTAAGTGAGCGACGACTCAATTAATCACCAATTCTCTGTCTTATCGCGTAATACACGATATTGATCGATTACATGTGGTGTTGCTTTTTCCGTCACACTTGCAACAGTACCTAAATTCCAACGGGGAATTGTCGATCCGCCAAGGAGTGCCCATGCTGCTTGTTTAGCAGCGCCATCTGCAACATATTCACCAGCCGGCGGAATCAATACTTCGCGACCAAAGAGTGCACTTGCAATGGGAGCAACGGCAGGATTTTTCGCAGCACCACCGATAAGCAGAATTCGTTGAACTTTAACTCCGAGTTTTTCTAATGCATCGACAGCATCGACTAATCCGCAGAGCATTCCCTCAATCATGGCTCTCGCAATGTCTGCGCGATTTGAATTGGCTAAGTTCATTCCACTAAATACTCCCTTGGCATTCGGACGATTTGGTGTTCGTTCTCCTTCGAAATATGGCAAGAGTGAAAGTCCGTGTGCTCCAGCATCAGCAGTTAACGCAAGTTGTCCTACTTCATCATGTGAAATTCCGAGAATCCGCGTTGCTGCATCAAGAATTCGCGCAGCATTAAGAGTGCACACAAGAGGCAAGAATTGCCCTGATGCATCTGCAAAACCAGCAACCTGACCGCTTGCATCATGTGTTGGAATTTTCGAAACTGCAAAAGCTGTGCCACTTGTTCCAAGTGAGACGATGACATCTCCAGGTTCTGCTTGTAGTCCAAGGGCAGCACCTGCGTTATCTCCAGCACCGCCTGCAATTGGGACTCCCGATGTAGTCGTTCCACCGAATTCGCCAGGTTTGATAATTTTCGGAAGCACATAATCTCCGTCGTGGCGCAGTGCTAATTTTAAAATGTCATCGCGATAGTGCGATGTTGTTGGATCAAAGTAACCAGTACCGGATGCATCACTTGCATCAGTAAATAATTTTGCAAAATCTTTGCCACCTTGCATTTGCCATGACAACCAATCGTGGGGAAGTGCAATAGATGCAACTTTTTTGGCATTTTCTGGTTCGTTATCTGCCATCCATCGAAGTTTTGATGCTGTAAATGCCGCAACAAGAACAGAGCCAACTTTGCGTGCAGTTTCGGCATCACCACCCAATTCTTTATTAAGGTCCAAGGCTGCGCGCGCAGAGCGCGTATCATTCCAAAGAAGAGCCTCGCGAATTACATTGCCATCGGAATCAAGTGCAACCATTCCATGTTGCTGACCGGCAATTGAAATCGCATCTACATCTTCGAGGCCACCAGCTTCATTGATTGCGCTATCGAGTGCGTCTTTCCAAATTCGTGGGTTAATTTCCGTGCCATCTATGTGGCTTGCCCGACCCTGGCGAATAAGTGCACCGGTATTGGCATCACGTATAACCACTTTTACTGATTGGGTAGATGAATCTACGCCCGCAACTAATTTCGAGTTAGCCATGGGTGAAGGCTAGACTGTGCCAGTCAGCGTTGACCAATCTCAGACAATTTTTTAGGAGTTTTCTAGATGCGCATCGGTGTTTTAACAGGTGGCGGAGATTGTCCTGGACTGAACGCAGTAATACGTGCGGTAGTTCGCAAAGGTGTAAAAGAATATGGTCACGAATTTATTGGATTCCGTGATGGCTGGAAAGGACCTCTTGAAGGTTTGACAATGCCATTGAATTTAGAAGCAACTCGCGGGATTCTTCCGCGTGGAGGAACAATTCTTGGTTCATCTCGCACCAATCCATTTAAAATTGAAAATGGCGTAGAAAAAATTAAAGAGAATTTATCAAAGATGGGCATTGATGCCCTGATCGCGATTGGCGGAGAAGACACACTCGGTGTTGCAACAAAACTTGACGCACTTGGTGTCAAGGTAATCGGTGTTCCAAAAACCATTGATAATGATTTAAATAATACTGATTACACATTTGGATTCGATACATCTGTGAACATTGCTGTTGAAGCGATTGATCGCTTGCACACTACTGCAGAGTCGCATCACCGAACGTTAATTGTTGAAGTAATGGGTCGTCACGCTGGCTGGATTGCTCTGCACTCCGGTCTTGCAGGCGGCGCAACGTGTATTTTGATTCCAGAAATTCCATTCTCAGTAGACAAAGTTTGCCAATGGGTTGAGTCTCGATACAAGTCGCATTTTGCACCAATTATTGTTATTGCAGAAGGTGCAATTCCACAAGAAGGAGACATGATTACTAAGGATCAAACACTTGATGCTTTTGGTCACGTAAAACTCTCTGGAATTGGTGATTGGCTCGCAGAACAAATTGAAGCTAAGACTGGTAAAGAAGCACGCACATCTGTGCTCGGTCATATTCAACGTGGTGGAACACCGACTGCATTTGATCGCGTTCTTGCTACTCGCTTCGGACTGCACGCGATTACAGCGGCTCACGAAGGAGACTGGGGCAAGATGGTTGCACTTCATGGCACCAATATTGTCCGAGTGCCACTTGCTACTGCGACTGAGAAACTCAAAACAGTTGATCCAGCCCTCTACAAGGAAGCTGAGATTTTCTTCGGTTAATTCGCCTGCGCGAATAGACCAAAGTTCTCTACCCTTATCCCTATGACTTCCTCAATCGATAATCTCTTTACACCTGGATTAGTTGCGGCTCAACAACCGCAATGGCCAGGTGGAAGCGAAGGTGGTGCAATTAAATCAGCTGTGCAAGAGTTGAAATCTTTTCCACCACTTGTTTTCGCTGGTGAATGTGATGATCTCAAAGCGCGTATTGCTTTAGCTGCTGAAGGAAAAGCATTTTGGCTGCAGGGCGGAGATTGCGCCGAGACCTTTGCGGCAGCTACTGCCGATTCAATTCGAAATCGCATCAAAACAATTTTGCAGATGGCCGCAGTACTTCAGTACTACTCATCAATTCCGGTTGTAAAAGTTGGAAGAATGGCTGGTCAATTCGCAAAGCCACGTTCTAATGATCTGGAAACTCGTGGGGATGTGACGCTTCCGGCGTATCGCGGAGATGCAGTAAATGATCTTGAATTTACCGAGAGTGCACGCACACCTGATCCACAGCGTTTAGTACGTGTGTACAACACTTCGGCTGCGACGCTCAATCTTGTTCGTGCATTCACTCAAGGTGGTTTTGCGGACTTACGTCGTGTTCACGAATGGAACAAGGGTTTTATTCGCGACTCATCTGTTGGAACGCGCTATGAAGAGATGGCAAATGAAATTGGGCGCGCTCTTGCCTTCATGACATCAGCTGGTGTAGATCCAGATGCATTTAAATCTGTTGATTTCTTCTCTAGCCACGAAGCTCTCATTCTTGAGTATGAAAAAGCACTGACCCGTATTGATTCACTCTCTGGAAATCCATACGATGTTTCTGCTCATTTCCTCTGGATTGGTGAACGCACACGTCAATTAGATGGTGCACATATAGATTTTGCATCCAAGATTAAGAATCCAATTGGCGTAAAACTAGGACCTAAATCAACTGTTCAAGATGCACTAGCGCTTATCGACCGACTAGATCCTGATCGCGAACCAGGTCGCATGACTTTTATTACACGTATGGGCGCATCAAAGATTCGTGAAGCGCTGCCACCACTTGTTGATGGTGTTACAAAATCAGGAGCAAAAGTTTTATGGGTCTGCGATCCAATGCATGGCAATACGTATGAAGCACCGTCGGGTTACAAAACTCGTAAATTCGATGATGTTATGGATGAAGTCAAGGGCTTCTTCGAAGTACATAAATCACTTGGAACCCATCCTGGTGGAATTCACATTGAATTAACTGGTGATGATGTAACTGAGTGCGTTGGTGGCGGAGAGAAAATTTCTGAATCAGATCTTGCATCACGTTATGAGACAGCCTGTGATCCGCGCTTAAATCACTCTCAATCTCTTGAGTTAGCATTTTTGGTTGCGGAAATGTTGCGCGATCGCTAATTTAGCGTAGTGCCTCTCTTTTTAACATCACATAAGACACCGATAGGCACACTTAATCTCATTGCCCACGAAGATGTATTACTTGCGGCAAACCTTTCCACAGTAAGTGCCCTCAAGGCTTCCTTGGATGAAGCAGATAGAGCGCGTGAAATAAAAGAAGTGAAATCAATTTCGGTAATTTCAGAGTTAATTTCAGATTACTTTGATGGAGATTTAACTTCACTCGATGCAATAAAGGTTAGGCAATCAGGTCCACATTTTTCACAAGCAGCTTGGAAAGCCATGCGAAAAGTAAAGGCTGGTAAAACGCTTTCTTATTCTGATCTGGCTGAGCGCGCAGGTTCACCAGCTGCAGTGCGTGCTGCTGGAAGTGCATGCGCAAAGAATGCAATCGTATTAGTTGTGCCGTGCCATCGAATTGTAAAAACTGGGGGAGCGCTAGGTAATTACGCGTACGGACTAAATAAAAAAGAGTGGTTATTACGCTTTGAGGCAGCGCTTTAAAATTTCGATTGCTTCATCTGTTTGTGCATCATCAAAATCTAAGTGAGTGACAAGTCGGGCGTACTTTGTACCCAACGCGCTAATCCATAGGCCTTTTTCCTTGCAAGATGCAGCAAAATCTGATGCGCTAAAAGCAAAGTTCGCTAAATCAAGTCCAACAATATTTGTTTCAACAGTTGCAGGATCAATAAGAGATGAATCAATTGCAGCCAAAGCCAGAGCAATTTTCTTCGCACGTGCGTGATCTTCGACTAGTCGGCTGATGTTGTGATCAAGTGCGTAGTGACCAGCTGCAGCGAGAATTCCAATTTGACGCATCCCACCGCCATAGCGTTTACGCCACACACGTGTCCGAGCGATCATCTCTTTGCTGCCAAGAATCAAAGAACCAACTGGTGCACCTAATCCCTTGGATAAGCAGACGCTTACAGTGTCGAAATACTTTCCATACTCTGAAAAAGCGACTCCGCTTGCAACATGAGCGTTCCAGATTCGCGCACCATCTAAGTGCAGGGCTATACCTATTTCATCAGCACCTTTTTTAAGTGCTGCGATTTCAGAAATAGGTTGGACTGTGCCGCCACCGAAGTTGTGGGTGTTCTCAACTGCAATTGCCGTTGTTGATACTAAATAAGGCCCAGAATTTGGACGAGCAATTTCTAGTGCATCGGCAGCCTTGAGTAATCCATTTTTTGCAGGCCATGTACGAGTTGTAATTCCTGAAAATACAGCAGCAGCGCCAAGTTCGGCGCGAACGATATGAGAATTTGTTTCGGCAAGTAGTTCTTCTCCAGGTGCTACGAGAGAGCGGATTCCTAATTGATTTGCAAGTGAACCAGTGGGAGAAAAAAGCGCCGCTTCTTTACCAAACATTGCAGCAACTCGTTCTTCGAGAGAATTAACTGTTGGATCATCTCCATAGACATCATCGCCAACAGGTGCCGATGCGATTGCATCGCGCATTGCTTGTGATGGTTTTGTAACGGTATCTGATCGAAGGTCAATTGCCATGGTTTATTTTCTCACGCTTCTTTGACAACGATTACATACATGGCGATCACGACAAGGATTCCACCCAGGGCGGTTTGAAGGCTTAAGCGTTCACCACCGAAAATAATGGCAAATATCGCTGCGAATACAACTTCCATGGTCAGAATTACTGCAACCTTTGTCGTAGTCATATGAGCTTGAGACCACGTTTGAACCATGAATGCAATTGCTGTACATACAACTGCTGTGAAAATAACAGTTGCCCATACGCCCCAATCAGGTGGTGGGGCGTATCCACCTTCTGTAACGGATGCCAGTCCACTTAAGAGTGCACACATTGCGAGTTGGATGACAGTCATCGCATATGCATCTCGGCCGCTACTCCACTTTCCAAGTGAAATTATGTGTACACCGAAACAGAAGGCGCTACCGAGAACGAGTAATTCGCCAAACCCAATTGACCAGCCATGCAATGAAAGAAGTGCTAAACCAACTGTGGCAAGAATTACACAACCCCATGTGAGAAGGGTTATTCGCGCCTTCAAAACAACGGCTGCAATTAAGGGAGTAAATACAACGTAGAGCCCGGTGATAAATCCTGTTACTGCCGCTCCTGTGCGTTCGAGTCCAAGAGTTTGCAGGATGTAACCACTTCCGAGAAAGAAACCTGCGAAGGCAGAGGGAAGGACCAAATCTTTAGTAAATAATTTAACAACGTTTGGGCGCAGTAAGAGCATGACCACAACAGCCAGTGCAAAGCGGCTAAAGAGAAAGTTATTGACACTTTGCCTAGCAATCGAATCTTTCATGATGACGAAAGCAAGCCCCCACGAGGCTGCGACAAGGAGTAGCGCCCATGGCGCCAATTTCATTCGTTTTGCGTGTTGCGTACTCATCCGCGCAATTTCTTTAACAGTGCAACTTCTGGACCATGCTTTTCTTCCAATCCAGGTGTTTCAAGAATCAATGGAGCATTTGCAACTGCAGGGTGTGCAAGCAATTCTTTAAAAGGATCAAGGCCAATATGGCCATCTCCAAGATTTTGATGACGATCTTTAAGTGCCCCACATACATCCATGGAGTCATTTGCATGCACTAATTGAAAGCGTTCGATACCGGCTATCTGAACAAGTAAATCAATTGTTGCTCTCATTCCGCCCTGGACCGAAATGTCATGTCCGGCAGCAAAAACATGGCATGTATCCAAACAAATTCCTACGCGAGGATGGTATTCAAGTGCCTTTAAGTAATTCTCTAAATCATCTAGTTTCTTAACAAGTGATTGGCCTTGTCCGGCAGTTGGCTCCAATAGCAAGTACGGAGAGTCATCGCTGAGTTTGTTCAGAATCGGCATCATTCCTTCGTGAATCTGTTTCCACGCTTGCTTGACGTTATCTTCTTTTACAGCTGATCCTGTATGAATAACAGCACCTAATGCGCCAATATCTTTTGCCCGCTTAATTGCATATTCAGTAGCCGCTAAAGAGTTTTTATAAGTTTCTTCGGTGGGTGAACCTAAGTTAATAAGAAATGGTGCGTGCACGTACACTTCTAAATCTAATTCAGCTGCTTTTTCTTTAAATTCGTTATCTGCAGCAACATTGGCATCTGGCATCGACCATTGACGTGGATTGGATGCGAATACTTGAATTGCTTCGGCGCCAATAGTGCGTGCGTATTCAATAGAGCGCTTGGCCATTCCACCAGTTGTTGGTGTGTGGGCTCCGATGCGGGGTTTTTTCACTGTGGCGGGCATCGACCTAGCCTACTGTGATGGTTACGACGGTGCCACGTAACACCTTCGCGCCTACCTTCGGAGATACATTCGTCACATACTTAACGCTTTTCTTTCCAATACTTCGGATTTTTACTTTGAGTCCGAGATCCTTTAATGCAGCCGTCGCCTTAGTTGTTTCAATGGAATAAACATTTGGAATAAATACAAATTTAGAACCCTTAGAAACAACAAGTGTTATGGCGGAACCCTTTGGTGCACTCACTAAGCCAGCCGGTGTTTGAGAAATCACCGCACCGGCAGCAATTGTTTCACTATAGGCAAAAGAACTCTTTACATTAAAGCCTGCATCAGTTAATTCATTCTGTGCTTGGTCAGCGCTTTGTCCAACATAAGTTGTCAATGCCACTTCCTCAACGCCCTTACTAACAAGGATAGTTACTGGAGTATCCCGTTTAACTTTTTGGCCGTTGGATGGATCGGTT
>CAFBPV010000027.1_pt1 | contig 9883 bp, 6 predicted proteins | sample 7269821 | NCBI WGS metagenome assembly CAFBPV01 (sample SAMEA6814155, study PRJEB35770) | uncultured Candidatus Planktophila sp. | biome: Freshwater; feature: Freshwater reservoir; material: water | place: Czech Republic | collected 2017-06-27 | depth 30m m | reverse complement strand
CATCGTCGAGGCTAGCGTCGGCCATATCCGTGACTTACCTCAGAGAGCAGCCGATATTCCTAAGGAATATAAGAAGATTGCTTGGGCTAAAGAAGGCGTAGACATCGAAAATGATTTCGCGCCCCTTTATGTAATTAACCCAGATAAAAAAGCAAAGGTCGCCGAACTTAAAGAGTTAATGAAAGGCGCGGAAGAGTTATTACTGGCAACAGATGAAGACCGCGAAGGCGAAGCAATTGCCTGGCACTTAGTTGAAGTATTGCAACCAAAGATTCCAATTAAGCGAATGGTCTTTAATGAAATTACGAAAGAAGCGATTCAAGCAGCAGTAGAAAATACACGCGATCTCGATTATCACTTAATCGATGCGCAAGAAACTCGTCGCGTACTTGATCGTCTCTATGGTTACAGACTCTCTCCTGTTTTATGGAAAAAAGTTATGCCACGCATTTCAGCAGGACGCGTGCAATCAGTTGCTACGCGTCTGATTGTTGAAAAAGAGCGTGAACGAATGGCTTTTATTTCATCCTCTTGGTGGGACTTAAATGCACAAACTGATCTTGGTTTTACTGCTCGCTTACTTACAGTAGATGGCAAGAAAGTTGCAGCCACTGCTGACTTTGGTGCAGATGGTGCCGTAAAAGAAAAATCTCTTGCAAATATTTTATTGTTGGATGAAACCGGTGCACGTTCACTCGTTGAATCCCTTAAGGGAACACCACTAACTGTTAAGTCAATGGAAGAGTCTCCACGGACAGAAAAACCGAAAGCACCGTTTACTACATCCACTCTTCAACAAGATGCAGGTTCACGTCTTGGATGGGGTGCGCAGATTACAATGCGCGTTGCACAGCGTCTGTACGAAAATGGTTACATCACATACATGCGTACAGATTCAATCAATTTATCTCAGCAAGCAATTAGTGCAGCACGTGCATCTGCAAAAGCACTCTATGGTGCAGACCATGTTGCTGATGCGCCACGTGTGTACCAAGGTAAATCTAAGAATGCGCAAGAAGCACACGAAGCAATTCGTCCTGCAGGAGATGCGTTTAAGACACCTGGTGAATTAGCACCCGAACTTTCACGAGATGAATTCGCTTTATATGACCTTATTTGGAAGCGCACTGTGGCATCACAAATGGCTGATGCTAAAAAGATGCAGATGCGTGTTGATTTTGATGCGACTACTAATGACAAAAAAAAGACCATTTTCCGCGCTAATGGATCTGTAATTACTTTTCCAGGATTCTTAGCCGCCTATGACGACATCGTTGAAGAAAAAACCGATGAAGAGTCAGAAGATAAGCGCTTACCTGCAATGACTGTTGGACAAGCAGTAAAAGTTAACGAATACAGCTGCGAAGGCCATGACACAAAGCCGCCGGCTCGTTACACAGAACCAACACTTGTTAAGAAATTAGAAGAACTTGGTATCGGTCGTCCTTCAACGTTTGCATCCATTATTCAAACTATTCAAGATCGCGGATACGTTTATAAGCGCGGTCGTGCACTCGTTCCAACATTCTTAGCCTTCTCTGTTACAGGATTATTAGAAACACACTTTACAAAATTAGTTGATTACGAATTCACTGCGAGCATGGAAGAAGACTTAGACAAGATTGCAGCTGGCGAAGCTGGCCGCGTTGATTGGTTACGCGACTTTTTTTACGGTCACGACGGACAACCAGGACTTAATGAATTATCTGCCGACCTCGGCGCAATTGATGCGCGCGAAGTCAACACAATGCGTTTAGCTCCTGATATCGAAATCCGAGTTGGTCGCTACGGTGCGTACTTGCAACAAGGTGAAGGCGAAACACGCAAGCTCGCAAACATTCCAGAGACAATGGCGCCAGATGAACTCACGCTAGATGCTGCAATTGAAATTCTTGCTAAACCATCTGGAGAACGCGATCTCGGTGTTGATCCAATAACAAACTTTCCGATCATCGCTAAATCTGGTCGCTTTGGTCCATACATCACAGAAGTTTTCCCAGTAGAAGTTGTTCCAGAAGGTGCGAAGAAAAAGCGTAAGAAAGCAGATGCCCCAAAACCAAAAACTGCGTCATTACTTTCTACGATGACACTTGACACTGTTACCTACGAAGACGCAATTAGATTGCTTTCATTGCCACGTCTACTTGGCACTAACAGTGCCGGTGATGACATCACAGTACAAAATGGTCGTTACGGCCCTTACTTAAAGGCAGGTGCTGATTCGCGCACACTGACATCAGAAGATCAATTGTTCTCAATTTCATTAGATGAAGCGCTAGAGATTTATTCAAAGCCAAAAGAGCGGCGTCGCGGTGTTGCAAAGCCACCACTTAAAGAACTCGGTAAAGATCCCGCAACAGAGAAAGAAGTTATTGTTAAAGATGGTCGCTTCGGTATGTATGTCACCGACGGCGAAACAAATGCAACGCTTCGTCGGGGTGACACACTAGAAGCGTTAACTCTTGATCGCGCACTCGAATTACTTGCAGGGCGCCGTGCATGGGAAGCAGAAAACGGACCATCTCCAAAGAAGTCACGAAAGAAGGCTGCCCCTAAAAGCCCTAAGGCTAAAGCGCCATCTCTGACTAAGAACACAGTCAAAGCTACTGGCAAGAAGAAAGCAGCTAAAAAGAAAGATTAGTTTTTAGTGCCTGGAGCCAAAACTCTTAATCCCAGTTGTTCTGCATTTTTAGCCATTAGTTTGTCGTATGTAATTAAACCGCCTGTAGCTGTGCTTAGGAATATTAATGTTGCAACATGAATTGCATCAAGAGAACGCAGAGTAACTTCGTGCGAGAAATTTTCAGCAATAGTAAGAATGCTTGGAATAGGCTCAACAATATTTATTTTGGCTAACTCGCTTTGAGCAAGCTGTACCCGTGAAGGGTCGATTCGCTGAACTGTTCGCAAAACTTCAACCCGAGAGATGCTTGAAGTGATGGCAGGTTCTGTAATGAATTTAACGAGGGCGGCACTCTCATCCTCTTTAAAGATAATTTTTAGAATGGCAGAGCTATCTAGGTAGTAGCTCAATATCTAGCCTCAGCCCGCATCTCGAGCAATACCTGCGACGCACACTTTGTGCCCTTGAGTTTTACTGGACTCTTAGTTGGTCGCCACTCAGGGTTACTTGCAGGTGTAATAAATCCTGCTTCAACAAACTCTTCATATAAGGATCTTGCGATAGGCACAAGGCGAGCAACTGGAATCCCGTGTTCAGTTATTTCTACAACGGACCCTTCTTTTACTTGATCCAAAATTTGCGAAGCGGATTGACGTAATTCACGAACTCCGAATGAGAGGGGCTCAAGATCTTTGCCATTCAAGTTCTTTTTAGCGCCCATAGGGGAAGTGTAGCACAATATTATTAATGTGCTACATCAGTTATTCTAGAAAGATTACATATTAGGAGTAGAGTGCAAAAATGGAAGACAAGGAAGAGCTCGAAGACATTGCCGACTTTGATTAAGCGATGTTAGATAAATCAAAGAAGATTCCTTGGTCCGATGGAAAAAAGGATTTAGGCCTTAAATAAGCTCAATTAGGCCTGTCTGAGCCTTAGATAGGATTGCCCCATGTCCTCACTGCCAAGACCTGCCGCGCCTGCCCAAGATGAGACGCGCGGAGTTTTGGCTATTCCAGCCTTTAGAAAACTCTGGAACTCAATGCTTTTTTCTTCCCTCGGTGATTGGCTCGGACTGCTTGCAACAACTGCACTGGCGCAGCAACTCTCTGGTGACAGTTATGCAAAAGCAAACTTTGCAATCGCAGGTGTCTTTATCGCTCGCTTACTGCCATCAGTTTTCTTAGGACCAATCGCAGGTGTCATTGCAGATCGCTTTGATCGCCGCAAACTCATGGTTACCTGCGATATTTTGCGCACTGGCTTTTATATTTCTATTCCAATCTTTCATAATTATTTATGGCTCTACACCGCAACGATTTTGGTTGAGTGCATAACGCTCTTCTGGTCACCAGCGAAAGAAGCATCTGTTCCAAATCTTGTTCCACGCGAGAAACTAGAAAGTGCCAACCAGGTATCACTGCTAGCCGCTTATGGCACTGCCCCAATTGCTGCAGCTCTTTTTGCAATTCTTGCTCTTTTTAGCAATGCAATCACTGCGTTCTTGCCTTCATTTGCAGGAAGCGCAATCGATATTGCGCTGTACGCAAACGCTGCAAGTTTCGCATTTGCGGCATTTACAATTCGCGGACTACATGAAATTCCTAAAATAAAAGATGCTAAAAAAGGATCAGAAGTAGGAGTTGGTAAATCCCTCTTACAAGGGTGGAAAACAGTTTCGGATTCAAAGATTATTCGCGGCCTCATTGTTGGCATGGTTGGCGCATTCATTGCGGCCGGCGCGGTCATCGGTCTTGCGCGTACTTTCGTAGGCGATCTTGGCGGCGGAGAAGCTGCATACGGCGTTCTCTTCGGCGCAGTATTTACGGGTCTGGCGCTAGGCATTGCAGTTGGACCGAAAGTATTTGCACAATTCTCGCGTCGTCGATTATTTGGCGCATCTCTTACAACTGCGGGCATTTTCCTTGTCCTACTCGCTGTTATTCCAAACCTTGTGCTCGCTGTCTTCATTGTTATTTTCCTCGGCGCATTCTCCGGAATATGTTGGGTTACCGGCTTCACGATGCTTGGTATGGAAGTACAAGATGAAGTGCGCGGTCGCACATTTGCGTTCGTGCAATCTCTTATTCGAGTCACGTTGGTTGCAGTCCTTGCAATTTCACCACTCATCGCAGCAGCATTTGGTGAACACACATTTAAGTTCCGTAACTCAGAGCTAACATATAACGGCGCTGCAATAACAATTCTGATTGCCGGAGTTATTGCCGCAATAATCGGATCAATTTCATATCACCATATGAAGGATCGCCCTAATATTTCTTTGTGGTCTGACATTACAAACGCATTTAAAGGTGAGCTTGGTTCAATAACTGGCGCACAAACTAAAGGTATTTTTATCGCATTCGAAGGTGGAGAAGGAACAGGAAAATCAACACAATCAAAGTTGCTTAAGAAATGGTTAGAAGCAGAAGGCGAAGAAGTTGTTCTCTCTCGAGAACCTGGTGGAACAGATTTAGGACAAGGTTTACGAAAGATTTTGCTTGGCCATGAAACAGGTGATATTTCTCCACGCGCAGAAGCCTTGTTATATGCAGCAGATCGCGCACACCATGTTTATTCAATCATTCGCCCCGCGCTCGATCGAAGCGATGTTGTTATTACTGATCGTTACTTTGATTCATCCATTGCATACCAAGGTGCAGGTCGAGTTCTAGAACCAAATGAAGTGGCTCGTATATCTCGTTGGGCAACAGAATCACTCTTTCCAACACTGACAATTATTATTGATCAACCTGCAGAACTTGGACTTGGCAGACTTAAGAGCCGCGATCGCCTAGAGGCCGAACCTCTCGCGTTTCATGAACGTGTGCGCAATGAGTTTTTACAAATTGCAGCAATGGATCCAGAGCGATACTTAATTGTTGATGGCAGGCAGAGCATTGAAGATATTCATGAACAAATCATTTCTCGAGTTGGTGAAATACCAGCACTTAAGCGCAACTCCGAAAAACAGAAGAAGACAAATCGTCGAGTAAAGAAAAAGCCATGAGCGTCTTTGACACACTCGTTGGGCAAGAGCACCTCATTGCGAAATTGCAAAGTGCAATACATTCAGCAAAGAATGGTGAAGAAACACAAGAGATGACGCATGCGTGGGTTTTCACTGGCCCACCTGGTAGCGGTCGTTCCAGCGCTGCTGTTGCATTCGCGCAAGCACTTGTGTGCCCGGATCTTGGTTGTGGCACATGCAATGCGTGTTTATCTGCAGCCAATGGTGGACATCCCGATGTAGAAATCATTCGCACAGAAGGTTTATCAATCAAGATTGACGAAGTCCGCGAACTACTTGCGCGCGTTGCATGGGCACCTTCTATGGGTGGTTGGCGTGTAGTTGTTATGGAAGATGCTGATCGGCTAACAGAATCAGCAGCCAATGCACTTTTAAAAGCAATCGAAGAACCAGGTAATCGCACCGTCTGGTTGCTCTGCGCACCGACCCTGCACGATGTACTGCCAACTATTCGTTCGCGCTGTCGCCATATGCAACTAGTTACACCGAGTACAAAAGATGTTGCAGCTGTTTTACAATCGCGTGACGGAATTTCACCGCAGATGGCAGATTTTGCAGCGCGCGTAAGTCAAGGACACATCGGTCGCGCAAAGTACATCGCCACCAACGAACACGTGCGTAGTAATCGCAAAGTAATCATGAATCTAGCGCTGCACTTAACAAATGTTTCCGAAGCATTTAAGGCAGCACAGACACTCGTTGATCTTGCAACAGAAGATGCCAAGGCGGCTGCGGAAATCCGAGATGAAAAGGAACAAGAGGATCTTGCGCAGGCATACGGTAAAGGTGCAACAGGCCGCGGTATGGCTACTGGCGGTTCGAAGGCGCTTAAAGAATTAGAGAAAGAACAAAAAACTCGAACAACTCGTATGGTGCGAGATTCACTTGATGCGGCATTGCTTGATATTGCAACCCTGTATCGCGACATCATGATGATTCAATCTGGTCATATTGATTCGTTGATAAACATTGAGATGGCAGAAGAAATTCGCTCTCTTGCAACTATTTTGCCAACACACCGCACGATTCAAAAAATCGATGCAATCATGAAAGCACGCAAGAATCTCGGATACAACGCCGCGCCACTCCTCACTATCGAAGCGTTGATGTGCGCACTCGTTTAATTTCCGCATTAGCTATTTGTGTACTCCTACTTTCAGGATGCGTTAAGGAAGTAAAACCGGTCAAACTCGAGACGCTGCGGGATTTTCAGGCACAACCCATTAAGTGGCGGAACTGTTTTGACAATCTCCTTTGCACAGATGTTCTTGTACCGATTGATTACACAAATATAAAACTCGGAACATTTAAGATTGCAGTTCTCAAGCACGAAGCAAGCAATAAAGAAGATCGCATCGGTTCTATGTTTGTAAACCCTGGTGGCCCTGGAGCATCGGGTGTGGAATATGCCTACGGCGCTGAATACATCGTCAGCCCAGAATTACTTGCCCTATATGACATTGTGGGTTTTGATCCACGCGGGGTAGGGCGAAGCGCACCGATTCGCTGTCTGACAGATGATGAAAGCGATGCTAATTACGCGTCGGATTCAAAGCCCGATAACGCGCAAGAGTTCGATGTATTAGTCAAAGAAGCACAGGATTATGTCGCTAAGTGCGAGAAGAATACAAAGAATTTAACTGCATATAGCACTGAAAATGCTGCACGAGATATGGATGTAATTCGTGCCGTACTTGGTGATGAAAAACTAAATTACCTCGGCAAGTCATATGGCACATACCTTGGAACAATTTATGCCCAGTTGTTTCCAGACAAAGTTGGCAGACTTGTTCTAGATGGCGCTATTGATCCACACGCAACGCCGCTAGAACAATCTCTTACACAAGCAATTGGTTTTGACAGTGCGATAGATGCATTTGTGAAAGATTGCTTACAGATTGATACCTGTCCACTACCAAAGGATGCAACAAAGCAGTACTTCACAGAATTATTTGATGCGATTGCAAAGAAACCATTAACAACTCGTACTAAGCGAGTTGCAACCGAATCACTCGTTGTTCTTGGTACAGCATCTGCTTTGTATGACAATGAATCTGGTTGGCCAATGCTACGAGTTGCACTCAAGCAAGCAAAGGCTGGTAACGGTTACATGTTCCTATCACTGGCCGATGCATACACTGGCAGACAACCAAACGGTGTTTATCCAACCAATGAAGGCGACTCTGGATTTGTTATTGATTGTCTGGATTGGAATGACACACGAAGCAACGAACAGATTGCGCAAGATGCTAAAACATTTAAGGCACAAGCTCCAGTCTTTGGTCCCTATCTTGCATACTCTGGAGTCTCGTGTAAATCTTTTGCTGGAATTAAGCAACCAATAGAGATTGACCAAATAAATACTGCACCAATAATTGTTATTGGCACACTACGTGATCCAGCAACACCATATTCATGGGCTCTTGCACTTCACAAACTGATTGCTAATTCACTTTTGATTACATTTGACGGTGATGGCCACACCGGACATGGACGTGGTTCTACCTGCGTTGATAACACAGTGGATACCTTTTTTATCACCGGCAAAATTCCCACTGAAGACCAGAAATGTGACCTCAGTACCGCTCTATAAAAGTTATTTCACGCATGAAAAATGGTAAAAAGCACCCCATCTCATAGGGTTAGATTTACCCATGCGCTTAGACCATGTCTCATATGTAACTTCCCATGATCAACTAGCCGACACCGTTCAACGCCTTGGCGCTCGCCTTGGCAGCACATTTGTTGACGGCGGTATTCATCCACGTTTTGGCACACGCAACTTCACGCTTCCATTACAAAATGGTCACTACCTGGAAGTTGTTTGCCCACTCGATCATCCTTCATCAGATTCAACACCCTTTGGTAAAGCAGTTTCACAACGCGCAGCAGAAGGTGGCGGTTGGCTCACATGGGTAGTTGCAGTCGATGATGTTTCTAAGATTGAAAAGCGTTTGGGTCGCGCTGCAGTAGATGGTCACCGGACAAAGCCAGATGGAAAAGATTTAGCATGGAAACAAATTGGTGTTCTTGGAACACTCGAAGATAAGCAACTTCCATTCTTTATCGAATGGCTTTCACTTGATCATCCATCAACAGATGGAAAAGCAATTGCAAAGATTGTAAAAGTCGAACTAGCAGGAGATGAATCACGCATCGAAGAGTGGCTTGGTTCAGAACTTCGTGCAGCCATTGGCTCAGATGTTGAAGTTGAGTGGGTTGCCTCATCTGCTAATGATGGCGATGCGGGAATTGTTGCAGTACATGTAATGACACCTAGCGGTGTCGTTCGTCTCGACTAATTAATTAGCGAGGACGACGTCTGCGTTGACTTGAATTTGGACGTGGACGCTTGCCGCCAGAGCGAGAAGGCCCACGAGATTCAGTAATCGGTGCAACGTAAGGAATACCACTTGGCTCTTGAGCGCCAGTGATTGTCATTAATTCAGCGTCATTTGGTTTTACCCCAACGAAACGTGGTGTTACACCAGCACGAGAAGTTAATCCCTTTACGGATGTTTGTTGTTTCGTTGTTGCAAGAACTACTACTCCACCAGCTTCGCCCGCACGTGCTGTACGGCCAGAGCGGTGTAGATAATCTTTGTGATCTGTTGGTGCATCTACGTGCACAACAAGTGAGATTCCATCAACGTGAATTCCGCGTGCGGCTACATCAGTTGCGACAAGGGCTGAATTTTCTTGATCTTTAAATAGTTTGAGTGTGCGTGTGCGCACTGCTTGTGACTTTCCACCATGGAGTGCACCAACTGGTACACCAGCTTTTGCGAGGTTGTCAGCAAGACGATCTGCGCCGCGTTGGGTCTTAACAAAGAGAATTGTTTTTCCGTTACGCGCTGCGATTTGTGCAGTGATTAAATCTTTATCACCTGGGTGCATAACAAGAACATGGTGCTCCATAGTTGATACAGATGCACGGTCGTTTTGTAGTGAGTGCGTCTTTGGGTTCTTTAGGTATGACTTAACGAGTGAGTCAACACCGCGATCAAGCGTTGCTGAGAAGAGCAGACGCTGTCCGCCCATCTTTCCTTGATCAAGAATTTCTTTTACTACTGGCAAGAAGCCCATATCAGCCATTTGATCTGCTTCATCTAGGACTGTGATCTCGAGGTTATCGAGCTGTACTTCTCCGCGATTAAGTAAATCAATTAAACGACCAGGTGTTGCAACAAGGATTGCAGTTGCTTTGCGCATTGCAGTGATCTGCTTTG
>CAFBPV010000026.1_pt1 | contig 10050 bp, 9 predicted proteins | sample 7269821 | NCBI WGS metagenome assembly CAFBPV01 (sample SAMEA6814155, study PRJEB35770) | uncultured Candidatus Planktophila sp. | biome: Freshwater; feature: Freshwater reservoir; material: water | place: Czech Republic | collected 2017-06-27 | depth 30m m | reverse complement strand
AATTTCATTCGTTTTGCGTGTTGTGTACTCATCCGCGCAATTTCTTTAACAGTGCAACTTCTGGACCATGCTTTTCTTCCAATCCAGGTGTTTCAAGAATCAATGGAGCGTTTGCAACGGCAGGGTGTGCAAGTAGTTCTTTGAAAGGATCTAGCCCAATATGACCATCTCCAAGATTTTGATGACGGTCTTTGAGCGCACCACATACATCCATTGAGTCATTTGCATGCACTAATTGAAAGCGTTCGATACCAGCTATCTGAACTAGTAAATCTATAGTGGCGGTCATTCCACCTTTTACAGAAATGTCGTGACCAGCAGCAAAAACATGGCATGTATCCAAACAAATTCCTACGCGAGGATGGTATTCAAGTGCTTTTAAGTAATTCTCTAAATCATCTAGTTTTTTAACAAGTGATTGACCTTGTCCGGCAGTTGGCTCCAATAGTAAGTACGGAGAGTCATCGCTGAGTTTGTTGAGAATCGGCATCATGCCTTCGTGAATCTGTTTCCACGCTTGCTTGACGTTATCTTCTTTTACAGCTGATCCTGTATGAATAACGGCACCTAATGCGCCAATATCTTTTGCCCGCTTAATTGCATATGCAGTAGCCGCTAAAGAGTTTTTATAAGTTTCTTCGGTGGGCGAACCTAAGTTAATTAGAAATGGTGCGTGCACGTATACTTCTAAATCTAATTCAGCTGCTTTTTCTTTAAATTCATTATCTGCTGCAACATTGGCATCTGGCATCGACCACTGACGTGGGTTGGATGCGAATACTTGAATTGCTTCAGCACCAATAGTGCGAGCGTATTCAATTGAGCGCTTTGCCATTCCACCTGTTGTTGGTGTGTGGGCTCCGATACGGGGTTTTTTCACTGTGGCGGGCATCGCCCTAGCCTACTGTGATGGTTACTACGGTGCCACGTAACACCTTCGTGCCTACCTTCGGAGATACATTCGTCACAAACTTAACGCTTTTCTTTCCGATACTCCGAATTTTTACTTTGAGCCCGAGATCCTTTAATGCAGCCGTTGCCTTTGCTGTTTCAATGGAATAAACATTTGGAATAAATACAAATTTAGAACCTTTAGAAACAACAAGTGTTATGGCAGAACCTTTTGGCGCGCTCACTAAGCCAGCCGGTGTTTGCGAAATCACCGCACCCGCAGCAATAGTTTCACTATAGGCAAAAGAACTCTTTACATTAAAGCCTGCATCAGTTAATTCATTCTGTGCTTGGTCAGCGCTTTGTCCAACATAAGTTGTCAATGCCACTTCCTCAACGCCTTTACTAACAAGGATAGTTACTGGAGCATCCCGCTTAACTTTTTCGCCGTTGGATGGATCGGTTGAAATAACTAAACCTTTTGGAATCGTTGAATTAAACTCTTCAATAATTCCTGCAGACTTTAAGGGCTTGCTCGTAATTATTTTTATTGCCGCCTCTGGCGTTAATCCTGTGAGTACGGGAATCACGTAACGTTCTTGACCCTTAGAAAGAACTAAATTAACAGTTCCACCTTCATCGATTTTCCCACCACCGCTGGGATCTGATTGCAAGATTCTTCCTGAAGCAATATCTTCGTCGAAGCGTTTTTTAATTACTTTCGAGCTAAGACCAAGAGGTTTTAATGCCGCATTTGCTTCATCGATAGTTCCGCCTACTACTGATGGAACAACAACACGTGCACCAGGGCCGATGAGCACATACCAACCACCGATACCAAGTGCCACCGCCAGCATTGCCGCAATAATTCGATTTCGACGGACACGTTTACTAATACGTCGTTTGGTACCTGCAGTAACTTCACGCACAGATTTTTCCTGAGTGACTTCTCTTATTGGTTCAGGTTTAGATTTTTTCTTCATGCGTGAAGGTTTTTCAGAGATTTTTTGCATCGGTATATCTAATTCAAGACTGAGTTGATTGCGCTTAGGATCAATTCTTCGCGCGATTTCTTGAATTCCCGACAAATAAATTGCAGCATCACGCGGACGTTCATCAGGATCCGCACTAGTTGCTGCATAAATCAGATCATCGAGTTCTTTAGGAATATCAGACCTAGTCTGACTCACGCGGGGGACTCGATTGTTCACATGCATGTAAGCAATTTGAATTGGGCTATCACCAGAAAAGGGTTTTTCTCCAACAAGTAATTCATAGGCGAGAATTCCTGTTGAATACACATCACTTCGTGAATCAGAAATTCCACGTTGAACCTGTTCGGGAGATAGATAGGAAACGCTTCCTAGAACAACACTAGATTCTGCCGTCAAGGTACTTCCGATGAGTGCACCATGTGCCAGACCGAAATCGGCAATCTTTATCCGACCATCATTTGATATCAAGATATTTTCAGGCTTAATGTCTCTGTGAATAATTCCTAATTTATGTGCAGCAGCAAGGGCGCCCAATATTGCAGTGAGATATTGCAACGTTTGTGCAACGCTGAACTTTCCTGATTCTTCTAAATATTCCCGAAGAGTATTTCCCTCAACCATTTCCATGACAATGAAGACTGCTGGAACTCCATTGGTATTCCATCCTTGATCTTGCACAGAGACAGCGTTTGGATGCGTAAGTGCAGCAGCAGCTTTTGCTTCCCGAATAAATCGATTAACAAATGCCTCATCTTGAGCAAGATGAGGGTGCATAATTTTGACTGCAACTTTTCGATCTAAACGAGTATCGAATGCGGAATAGATGCTTGCCATACCGCCTTGGGCTATCTGGGTGATGAGTTGATAGCGCCCATCAATGAGTTCACCGGATAGATCTGACACACAGAAATCTTATGTAAAAGCCCACGAATACATGTGTTTGGCGCGCCCAATTCAACCCGCGGTGATAACGAAATCAGCATTTTCTCTCGCACCAGATTGTGCGAAATGTTGGCTCTGTAACACTTGCCACGCTTTCATTTGCTCGGCAATGTGATGACCATCTCGGTCTAAAACTCTTTCCATGCCAAGTTGGGGATCGATATCCATCCAGATTGTGATTGCATTGTGAGCTCGGATGATTTCCTGCGCACTTCCCACACCTTCGAAAATCAATATTTCCTTAGGTTTAATCTCACGGACTTCGCAAAAACTTGATGTAATCCAATTGTATATATCGATGGAAAGTGCATTCTGACCCAGATGAGCCTGCACAATTCTTTCAAGGTCTTTTGTTAATTGGTGACCAAGTGCATTGTCCCAACCATCGTAAATATCATCTAAACCTAGAAGATTTACTTCGCGAGTTGTACTGAAGTATAGAAATAAATCTTTTGCTAATGTACTTTTCCCACCACCGGCTGGTCCATCTATTGCAAGTACATGAGGACCAGGTGATGAAAATAAATCAGTGAGCGCTTCGGTGAGATTCATACCAACGCTTCCATCCTATTAATGCGATTACAGTGAACGCTGCGTATAAAACCGCCGTAAACCAATACCCTAAAACTGCGTATTGAATGGTTCCGACTAAATCAATTGCAAACCAGAGTGGCCAGCTTTCATATTTCTCGTACACCATAATCGCTTGAGCGAAAAAACTTCCAAGAAAAATTATGGCATCTGACCAGGTCGCAGCGGCTCCTAAATTTTTCAATACGGGTGTGAGTGCAAGAAATGAAATGATTAAACCAGCGGCCCACAATGCTCGGTGTTTAGTCGATAGCGCTGAAGGTACCGCGCCTTTTGGCCCCCATCCAAACCAACCCCAAATGGCGGCAGCAATGAAGATTATTTGAAGTGCTGCGCTAGCAAAGAGATCTGCTTGGTAAAAAAAGATTGCGTAGAGCGCACTACTAAGTGCCCACCACGGCCATGTGATTCTTTTGGCAGTTACACCAAGTCCCACCCCGATAAATGATGTGAGTGCTGCGATGAATTCGAGTACTGAAACTTCATAACCCCAGGCAGTAAATAAAATCGTAGACATTGTTGTAATCCTTTCCGCGTCCGCATTACCGGACGGGTCAAGCGGTCGATCTGAATTTCAGACCCTCTCAGCCACAATGGCTCCCGCGTTGCTAACTATAGGAGGAAAATATTTATCTGGCAGCAATAGCGCGAAAGAAGGCTGGTAATGCAACCCGGATTCTTCGCCACGTCGAAGTTTTCGCACGTTTATTAAATACGTCGTATCCAATTTTTTCGACTTCATCGACGATTCCGCAGTACAAAGTACTTGCAGCCATTATGCAAGGACGACTAGATGCTTCAAGCAATTCGATGCCCGGTTCAGCTTCTTTTTGCAGTTGGCGAACTCGAGAGATTTGAAATTTTAACGCCGCAATTATTTCAGGAGTAAGTTTTCTGGCGTAAAGCATCTCTTCATTAACGCCAAATTGTGCCAGTTCATCGAGTGGAAGATAAATACGGCCACGATCGAGATCCTCGCCAACATCTCGAATAAAATTAGCGAGCTGGAAGGCAATTCCTAATTTCTTCGCAGGTTCGTAAGCTTTATCTGAAAGTGGGCCCAAAATTGGGACCATCTGCAATCCAATTACAGCGGCAGAGCCGTATACATACTCCAGTAAATCTTCATACGTGTTATACGTGCCTACAGTGAGATCCATGGTCATCGAATGCAGGAAATCTATGAAGTGTTGCTGGGGAATATTAAATCTACGCACGGTATCAATAAGCGCAGCACCCACATGGTCAGTGCTTACTCCGGTAGAGATGGATGCCAGAACTGAATCTCCCCATGCTTTCAGGTGTTCTGCTTTTTCATCATCACTGAGTGTGGATGCCAAGTCGTCAACAATTTCATCTGCATAACGCGCAAATCCGTAGAGCGCATGAACAAAAGGACGTTTGTGTGCTGGCAACAAAAGCGTTGCCAAGTAATAGGTTTTTCCGTGCAATGAATTTAGACGTTTGCACTCTTCATATGAAGCGCGCAGTACTGGGCTAATTATTCCAGCGGCATCTAACTCATTCATTTATTTAACTGGACCAACAATTCTTTCGGCAGCTAGTCGACCCGAGATCAAAACCATTGGTACACCCACACCTGGTTGCGTTCCAGAACCTGTAAAGACAACATTTTCAAAACCACTTGCCATGTTGCGTGGTCTAAATGGTCCTGTTTGGAAAAACGTGTGGGCACTTGCAAATGGCGCACCACGTTCCATTCCACGATCCTGCCAATCTAGGGGAGTAGTCATTACCTCTGTTTCAATTCCTTCTGAAAAATTCGTGTATCCACGATCTTCAAGGGTCTTAATCATGTGATCGCGATAAGGCCCGGCTTGTTTTTTCCAATCAATATCAGCATCTAAATTTGGAGTCGGATACAAGATGTAATACGACTCTTTGCCTGCAGGTGCCAGGGATGGGTCATCTTTTGTTGGAATCGTTACAAGCACACTGGGATCACTCATCAGAGTTTTTTTGTTGATTAATTCATCAAAGACGCCATCCCATGAATCGCCAAAGTGAATATTGTGATGTGCTACGTGGGCATATTTTTTAGATGAACCAACGAGCAGAGTCGCACATGAGGGTGAATAGCGAAGGCGTTTAACAGATAGTGGAGTTTTACCAAGCAATTCACGCCATGCAACTGGCAGATCAGGATTTAGTACAAGCGCATCACATTCAATGCGTTGGCCAGTACTCGTTATGACTGCTTTTGCACGAGAGTTTGAAGTTTCGATCTTTTCAACACTTGTGTTGTAGATGAATTCGACTCCGTGCTTTTGTGCAGCCGCTGCAAGGGCGCGAGGAACTGCGTGCATTCCACCCTTAGGGAAAAAGACTCCATTGACTGAATCCATGTATGCGATCACCGCGTAAATGGCGAGTGCTTGCTGTGGACTCACCCCGGCGTACATCGCTTGGAATGAGTAAACCTTTTGGAGTCGTGGATCTTTCATGAATTGATTTACTTTTGGAGATAGACGTCTAAAGCCTCCCAGAGCAATCAGACGTGCCAAATTTGGAGTGAGAAGATTAAGCGGAGAGTCAATATTTCTATCGATAAAGTCATTCATTTCATACTTATATAACTTGGTAACGAAATCAACATAACGACGATATCCGGCTGCTTCACTCGAGCTTACGGTGCGAGCAATCTCTGTTTCCATCTCTTCGGTATTTGCGTGGACATCGATTTGTGATCCATCAGCATAAAAAGCACGGTACAAAGGTTTTACAGGAGTCAGTTCGAGCCAATCTTTAAGTTCTTCACCAACGCTATTAAATGCATCGTTAATCAAAGACGGCATTGTTAAAACAGATGGTCCGGTATCAAATGCGTATCCATCTTTATTAAGCAATCCATTTCGACCACCCGGAACGCTTTCACGTTCGATCACAGTTACTTTGCGGCCAGCACCTGCCAGGCGAAGTGCCGCACTTAAGCCAGCTAATCCTGCTCCGACAACTACAACATGATCGGTAGGTCCTTTGACGCGCTTGGGCATTAGAGATTCCTCTTCGTAGCAATAATTGCAAGTTCACTGAGAACTTGTCGAGATGCTTCCACAATTGACGGTGTATCAAGTGCTTGAATAGCGGTGTTTGTTAACTCTGTAATCAGATTTTCAACGTGCATAGGTGCACCACTATCGGTGATTATTGAACGTAATTTTTCAATACCAGCTGAATCTAAATCGGCCTTACCGAAGTGAGATTCAAACTCTTTAATATCTGCAGAACTCATGGATTCTTGGGCCATTGCAACAAGAACAGTGCGCTTTCCTTCGCGTAGATCATCACCGGCTGGTTTGCCTGTTAGCTCTGGATCTCCAAAAACTCCAAGTAAATCATCGCGTAATTGAAATGCTTCTCCTAGAGGTAAACCGTAAGAAGAATAATGCGAAGTTACGTCTACAAGTAAATTCTTATCTGTAGTGGCAAGTGATGCACCGAAATGAAGTGGGCGCTCGATTGTGTATTTTCCAGATTTGTAACGCGCGATAGTTAGTGCGCGTTCTACGGTGTGCGAACTTCTAGTCTGTTCGTAGACATCTAAAAACTGTCCAGCCATGAGTTCAATGCGCATCTCATCATGTACTGCCAAAACTTGAGGCAGTACATCGGATTTGATACCGCTCTGATGAAGTGCAAGATCTGAGTAGACGAGTGCAAGATCTCCTAAAAGAATAGCTGCAGATTGTCCGAAACCGACAGATGAACCAACGGCGCTTTCTTGATTGTGCAATTTTTCAAAATGTTTGTGAATGGCTGGTTTGCCGCGACGCGTGTCTGATCCGTCCATCAAGTCATCGTGAATCAGTGCACATGCCTGCAATAACTCCAAACTCGCACACGCACGAATAACTTCTTGGCTGTGCGTGCCACCGGCACCTATAAAACCAAAGTATGCAAAGAGTGGACGTAATCTCTTTCCACCATCTAGGAGGAATGATGAAAGTGCATCAGCTGCAGGGGTGAGTTCGCTACCGATTGATTCCAAATATTTCTTTTGGGCGCTAAGAAAAATGGCGAGTTCGCCCTCTATTAAATGGCGAATCGCAGCAGGATTCGCACTATTCTCATTAGCCACGCGGTAACGGTACCCTGCGCAATAGGACTAGTCATTTCAGAAAGGCTTTAGCCAGTGATTACGCGCGAACAATTTAAAGATAAATGGAGCGAACTCCATAACTCTGCGCCAACCACAGGAATCGTTGGCGGCTGGCTCGCTATTTCTTATAGATTTGGTTTGCTCTGCACATTACTGCGTATAACGCCAAATTTTTTAACAATGTTGGGCCTAGTTAGTGCAATTGGCGTTGCTCTCTGCGCACAATCACTGTGGGCTATTGCACTCATAGTTATCTCTTTGTTCTTTGATGGCATTGATGGAAGTGTTGCGATATTTCAAAATCGTGCCTCGAATTGGGGTGCGCTGCTTGATTCTGTAGTTGATCGAGTCAGTGAAGCGCTTTGGCTTTACGCACTATATGTAATTGGTGTTCCAGCTTCTTTGTGTATTGCCTTATGGCTAGTTGCTTCAGTACAGGAATACATGCGCGCACGCGTTTCATCACTCGGAGTGAAAGATCTTGGGCTCGTAACAATTACTGAAAGACCAGTACGTGCAAGTTTCATATTTATTGTTTTAATTGCCTGGCATTTAGAATTGCCTGGGATAGAGATAGCATCGTGGTTTTTTCTAGGAGCTTGCGCATTTAGTGCAATAAAGGTGATGCGCTTTGCGTATTCCCGATTGCATTAGCAACAATTTCAGCACTGAGTCCAACTAAGGGCAATCCTCCACCAGGATGAGCCGAACCACCAACACAATACAAACCTTTCAAAGGGGAACGATTGCGTGCGCGCAAGAATGCAGATTGCGCACCATTGCTTGAAGTTCCATAAATTGCTCCACCAGGTGCACGCACACTTTTCTCTAGATCTGCCGGAGTGCGAATTTCTAAGACTTCAAGTCGATCACGAATTGAAATACCGTGCGTTTCAATCTGATCAATAATCGAATTGGCATATGTACGGTTGAATGCGTCATCGTTCCAATTCCATCCTGTCAAACCTTTTTCATCATGCACAGGGGCATTGACTAAGACAAAGAGAGACTGTGCGCCAGGTTCTTTCACCATCGTTACATCACTTGGGGCGCAAAGGTAGATTGTTGGATCTTTAACAGGTGTCTGCGTAGTAAAGATTGCATCGAATTCTGCGTCATAGTTTTCTGGAAAAAGAATGGTGTGGTGGCTTATAGGTAAAGAGTTCTCATCTGGGCGAAGTCCGAGTAAGAGTGAAAATCCAGCAAGTGATTGTGTGCTCTTTGAAATTCGTTTTCGAGCGCTCCTAATCTTTCGTACCTTGCCACCCATCAGTGAGTTATAAACCAGTGATGCATCTGCATTTGCCACCACGGTAGAACTTTCAATAACACGACCATCACTAGTTGTTATCCCTATAACAGACTTAGAATTGTGATTAATCTGGACAACGGGTGAATTAAATTCAAATGTAACTCCTAAATCTAAACAGCGCTGATACACCGCCTCGGAAAGCTTTCCTATTCCGCCAGTAATGTGCCATGCACCAAAGGATTCTTCAACGAATGCGATTGTTGAAAGTACTGCAGGTGCCAACCGGGGATCTGAACCGCTATAGGTTGCATATCGATCAAGAATGTAACGAAGATGCTTATCTGGCAGCAGTTCATCGGCCAAGCCACGAAGAGATTTCCAAGGAGCAATGACCTTCAAATCTCGCAGAAGAGTTGGACGTTTAAGAAGTGAAAAAATTGATTTTAGTTCTGACTCAATGAATGGTTCACGAGAGACATCCCACATTCGTTCAGCACGTTTTATAAGTGCATCCCATTGGGCTGCTACTGCTGGACCCAGAACTCGAGTGATTTCTTCTTGAGTCTTGTGATGTGCAAGGTTTGCAAATTTTAGTTGCACACCATCGTGGAAGCGATAATCAAATGCTGGATCTACAGGTTTTACATCTAAGACTTGCCCCAAATGTTTGCCAGTGCGCGCAAAAAAATCACGATAGACAGCAGGAAGCGTTAAGAGAGAAGGACCAGTATCGAATGCGTACTTTCCAATCCATTCCGTTCGACATTTACCCCCAGGTTTATCAGAGGCTTCAAATACTCGCACTGTGTGACCTTGTCGTGCCAAGCGCGCAGCAGTACACATTCCACCCATACCTGCGCCAATAACAATTACTTCTACCTTTTTCAAACTGTTCGGCCTTTCCATTGAATTCGACCGCGCATGAGCCAGGAATAAATTATGAGATAAATTAGCAAAGCCGCAGAGATTGGGTGCAGAAGAGAATCAAATATATTTGCACGTGTTATTCGCGCACTAATGATTCGAGAGAGAAGCACCGCTTCAAATGCAAACCATCCATAGGAAGATCCACTTGCCGCACTTGCCAGCGGAATAATTCCAGTCAGGGCTAAAAGCGCAATTGCTACAAATGATCCGAAGGGACCACCAAAGCCTTTCCAGAGGGATTTTGCATATCCATTTCTTAATTCACTCCATGATGAATACATATGACACTGTGCAATAAGTGCCCCATTTCCAACCGTGCCTTTAAATTTGTT
>CAFBPV010000024.1_pt1 | contig 10206 bp, 9 predicted proteins | sample 7269821 | NCBI WGS metagenome assembly CAFBPV01 (sample SAMEA6814155, study PRJEB35770) | uncultured Candidatus Planktophila sp. | biome: Freshwater; feature: Freshwater reservoir; material: water | place: Czech Republic | collected 2017-06-27 | depth 30m m | reverse complement strand
CTTCATGCTCAAAGTCGTTGGTGAATCAATGATTGAAGCAGCAATATGCGATGGCGATTACGTAGTCATCCGCTCACAAAAGGATTGCAACAACGGAGAAATAGTCGCCGCCATGATCGATGGCGAAGCAACAGTTAAAACCTTCTCCCGCAAAAACGGTCACATATGGCTCCTACCCGCCAACCCATCCTTTGAACCAATCAATGGCGATAACTGCGAAATCCTCGGCAAGGTAACTGCTGTGATGCGGAGTGTTAGGTAAGAACATTAAAGACTCAAGTGTCCGTTAACTCTTAATTAACGAGTTTCAACTTTCTCCCCCAAATGCACCTCCCACAAGTTGTGCAGGAAATAAGCATTAAACCCATCATTCATGACTCTCACGGGAGCTTTCCATCCGCAACTACATGTTAAGAGGAAGGTACGGAATTCTTGGAATTCCTCCCAGTGAAATCCAACCCAGTGTTGCTTAGCAATCATGGAAGGAATCTATGGGTGAGTACTGACAATAGGGCTCATCTGTCAGTCCCCCGAGTTAGGTTTATGGCGTGGTTAATGAAGACGACGTAGAGCTTTACTCGCAGATCACGACAAACCTGTGGCAGGGCGGGACCGGGCAATACGAAACTACGTATCAGGGACAGAAGCGATTGCCGGCTATGAATGATCCAAAACCATTTGATGTTGTGGTGAGTTTGAATTCTTATGCGCTACCTGTTGGTTGGCTTGTGAAAGAACTGCGATTCGGGTTTGCAGATGGCCCGCTTACACCGCAATTAATTGAAGAGATCGAACATGTTGCAGAGTGGGCGTATACGCAGTGGAAGAAAGATCAACGGATATTGGTTCGTTGTGAGGCTGGGCTCAATAGATCTGGGTTGGTAAGTGGACTCATTCTGATGAGAGATGGAATGAGCGCAGATCAAGCTATTGCGTTGATACGTAAGCAGAGAAGTCGGTTTGCACTGAGTAATGTGGCATTTGAGAAGTATTTGTTGGAGCGGGGTTAGGGATCATTCTTCTTCATCCTTGATTATTACTTCTTGATTTGTTTCTACGCCTAATCTCCTGCGCTCTTCCATGACGATTACTTTTGCCATTGATTCATCCGTTGCATCTTTAGCACCTGATGCTTGATCGGCAAGGTCGCTTTCTTTTGCGTATGCATCGAATTGGCTTTGCTTGTGCGCGAGCATTGCAATCATTTGTTCATCGACGCTCTCAGGAAGTATTAAGCGGTGCACTTGGACTTTGCGCACTTGACCCATGCGGTGTGCGCGGGCGATTGCTTGGACTTCAAGGGAAGGTTTGATTTGTGGCTCGCAGATAATGACAACCGATGCGGCTTGAATGTTTAAGCCAGTGCCTGCAGCTTGTATTTGGCCAACGAGTGCCAGTGGTGTCGGTGCGTTTTGAAATGCATCGACGATGTTTTGGCGTTGGGTGGAAGTTACAGAACCCGTGATTGGTCCAACTGCTTTATCGCCGAGTGCTTTCATGACTTGATCAATGACAGTTCTAAAGTAGGAAAAGACAATGACTTTCTGTCCGCTTTCAATTGCTTCATCAACTAGCTCGACAAGGCGCTCAAGTTTGCCTGGAACTTGATCTTGCATTGGGTTAAATGCGGCACGGCGCATGGCCATAAAGTTTCCGGTGCCAACAGCGTCTATGTATTTCTGTCTGTCGACCCCTTCCCAACTGCAGTATTCGGCTACTTCGATTAACTCAGGTAACTCTTTTAATACTTCTTCTGTATTTCTGCGAAGATAAATTGGCGCAACTGCCTTTTTAAATGGTTCAGGACCAGCGGCTAGAACTACGCGATTAAGGTCTGCTCCGATCTTTGGATCAAGAAGTGTCGCTAGTCGAATGAATTCGTCGACTCTGTTTTCAAGTGGTGTGCCAGTTAAGAAGATTACGTGTGGGGCATTTGCAAGCCATCTTTGTATCGTGCGAGAGCGACCTGTATCGACGTTTTTAATGTAGTGTGCTTCATCGACGATGATTGTGTCGATCTTCAGTGCAGTAATTTCTTCTGGTGTGATTTCAAAGCTCTTAAGCGTGTCAAAGGTGGTGATTCCGATGCCACTAGTTTCTTTCCATTGTGCGAGTGCAGACTTGTGATCTTCACCGTGGATTTTAATTATTTGTAATTCACTTCGCGAATCAACTTCGCGAATCCAGTTAGTGACCACGCTGGCAGGACAGACAACAAGAAAGCGTGTGGCACCTGATGCGTGGCGGTGTGCGATGGCGCTAATGGCTTGAAGGGTTTTGCCTAAGCCCATTTCATCGCCAATGATTACTCGGCCTTGTGTGAGTGCGAACTTGCCGCCAAAGTTTTGGTACTGGCGAAGTGTTGCTTTGATGGTGGATGTGTCTAATTCTTGTGCTTCTATCTTGTCTAGGAGCTCTTGGTTGAAGTGACGATTGGCGGCAGTGTTTGTGCGAGTATTTGTAACTTCTTCTAAAATTGCGTAGTAGTCACCGGATCGTCGTTTAAATTCTTCGACTGGCGGATCATATTTCTCGGTAAGTGCATCAATACCTAGGCGTGCTGCTTGGATGACTGTGATTGTTATCGGATCGCCTATTAAATAACTTACTTGTTCTAATGCTTCGAGCGCACGTTCTTTATTTTTAGAGCTGGTGATAAGCCAGCGAAAGCGAGATTTAAGGGGTTTGGTATGCGGAAGAGAGTTCTTGAGCGTTTCTGCAATTGGCTTCATCTTGGAAGTCGAATTCTTTGTAGCAGCACGCAGATGATCTAAGCCTTGTAAGTTGCCGATTAAATCCTTATCCGTTGACGATAAGTCTTCGATATCAAATCCATAAGAAATGGTTTGGGCTACTGCGACATACATCTGATCTGCGAGCGCCTTGAGTGATTGCGCACTTGTTAATGTGATGCCAGGAATTTTTTCGAGTTGAATGGAGGATGAGTTATAGACCGATGCAACGCTTTGGTATCCGTATTTGCGAAGAGTTTCTACGCGGACGATTTCTTCGGTGGCATCATTGAGATTGTCGATAGGTAACTTGGCTAACTCGAGAAGTACCTGGGATTCCTTAACGTGCGATGCTGCGGCCTTGGTTTCGTTGATGAGGCGCTCTTGTTGTTCGAGTACTCGTTCGAGGTCGCGGGCGATGACGCTGGCTTGCTCGAGCTGGGCGCGTGCCGACCTGAAATCAAATGCCATGGGTCAAAACTAGGTCGTGGGGCTGACATTTCGGGGGTGTTGTCAGTGGGGCGGTTTAGGTTGGGGCCATGACTGAGACACCTTCAAATAAGTTCATTGCTTTCGTTGCCATTGTTGCTACTCCCTTTGCACTGGGAGCGTTTTTGTTGGCGTGGGCGCCGGCTCAGCAATTTAGTGAAACAGATCCGAAAAAAGATGGGTATGTACAACCGCGAAGTATTAGTGATTTAGTGGATAAGACGCAGGCATCGACGGTGACTGTTTTTTGTGAGCCAGATAAAAAAGGTTTCATTCAAGGAACTGCCTGGGCACTTGATTTGCCCAATGGCGTGGAAGAAGATTTTCCAACAACTTTGATTACCAATCATCACGTGATTGAACGTTGCATTGGTTTGGATGGAAAATTAACGGTGGCGCTGCCTTATAAAAAGAGGGTCGCAACACAAATCGTGAAGTGGGATAAAAAGAATGATTTAGCGGTGCTAGCTACGAAATTAGAACTAGACCCTTTGGAGTTATCTACTTACGAACCGTGGCCGGGTTATTGGGTTATGGCTTTAGGTAGCGCCGATGGTTTTGAAGGCTCTGTGGCATTTGGAAGTGTGCTGAACTCAACGGATTATGAACTCTTGCTTACTACGAACATTTCACATGGAAATAGCGGTGGGCCATTAGTTGATAATGAAGGAAAAGTTGTCGGAGTTGTTTCCTGGCGATCTAAGACTGAGCAGTACAACGGTGCGATGTCACTCAATGCTTTTTGCGCCGAGATACTCGAGTGTGACGGCAAGTTTTACTGGAAGAGAGATAACTAGCTCTTGTAGACTCTACCTATGGAATGGATTATTAGCGCTGTCGCACTCATGGTGATTCTCTACTTTGTTAAGGATGCATCGAGTAAGAGAAAGTAACTCTGCTAATCCCCTAGGTATGCGGGGATGACGATCTCGTTGTATTGAAGAAAGCCTGGTTTAAAGGGCGGATCAAAGCGGCAGATTCTGGTTTCACTAGATAGTGCAATGTTTTCTTTGGCTGCAGATGCGCGCAGTTGTGCAATCTTTTTATTGGATAGATCTGTTGTTGCTTTGCCGCGAAAGGATAGGGCTACGCAGGTTTCAGTATCTAATTCGCGCAAGATAACTTGTGGGTCATTGGGATGTGGCAGGTGGCCAAAGGTGCTGCCTGATGGCATAACGAATGAGACAAACCATTCATCTGCTTTGGTGCTATCTGCGCGTTGGGCGGAAATAACGGGGGCTGTCATGGCAATTTTCTGCGATGCTTTGTTGCCCGCTGAGATGTATTTAAAGAGTGAACCAAATGCGGCGCTAGCTGCAGATGAATAGTGCGCGGAGACTTTTACTTCTGCGAGGACGCATGGTTGATATTCGCGGAGTTCGAAATCGCTGTAAGTGCGTAGCACTCGGAACTCTTGTCTCTGCGTCATGTGATTAGCGTAGTGCGCTGATGCCGGCGAAGAGCGTGGGTGAGAAAAGTTTGAGGCGTTCGTGAGGAATTTATAGGTGCCAGCACCGGGTGATTGTGGCAAATGGCGCTTATTGTGGTTTTAACAACCGCTGAAGAAATGAGATTGCTATGAGTACTGATACCAAAGATAAAGAAACAATGTCAATCTGTATTTTGTGCAAGAAAGATCCGTGCATCTGCTTGAAAGAGTTGATGTAACGCAGAGTTAGTTTTGTGCATAAAAAAGTAGCCCTACGCGACAAAGCGTAAGGCTACTTAGTGTGCGTACCGCTGACGGGATTCGAACCCGCTACAATTCCCTTAGTGAGAGGGATGCTCTATCCAATGAGCTACAGCGGTACGCAATAAGGAATCTAGATTGATTGCGTACCGCGAAAATAAGAAACCTACTTAGCTGTGTATAACTTTTAAAGCGTGGCAAACTTTCTAAAACTTAAGACGATTCGAGTCAAGTACGCATTGATCAGCAGCTTTAATGGGAAGCAGCAAATTTCCTACTGCAAATACACCGGAGCGCGAAGTTTCGTAGTGAGCATTTACGATAGGGCTCTTGGTCACTTGATCCATTATGAGATTACCTTTTCGAGCTAATTCATTATCTGGAATCCAGTCTGCGGTAAATACAACAGTGTCACACGGTATGGATTTTTCAATGCCATTGTGTCGAATAACGACGCCTTCGACTTTATCTGTTCCTTTAATATCAATGACATCTGAACGAGTAAATAACTTATATCCGTAAAGAAGCTTCGTTGCGATTGATATTGGTGGGAAGCTTTTGATCTTTGGGCCGCTTTCGATCATTGCTACAGTTTTTACATCCGCATGAGAAAGAGTAATTAATGCTGAATAACTCACGTGGTCAGTGCCAACAATTACTGCTCTCGATCCGATTGTTTGTGAGTTGAGATAAACAGATTGCTGTAAAGAACCAGTGGTAAAGATTCCGCGCGGCCTAGCACCTGGGACAAGGCGCGCAGTTCTTGGCCTCTCTCGTGCACCTGTCGCTAAGATAATTTTTTGCGCTGTAACTTCTTCAAGTCCTTGCGATGAAGTTAAAGCCAGGCTGTGCTCGCCGGCCCAATCAAATGCAGTCGTGTTGGTGGAAAGGTCTATTCCCGCATCATGTATTCGAGAGACGTAATACTGCGAATATTTGGGACCACTCATGAGTCGATGTAAATCTCTTAATCCATAACCAGTGTGAAAAGAGTGGCGTGGAATTCCACCTGCAACGCTTTCTCGCTCAAGTACTCGAATCTTTTTAATACCTTGCTTCTGAAGTCGCAATGCGAGTGCGAGTCCTGAGGGACCTGCGCCAACAATAAGAACGTCGTATTCGCTGCGCTTCATAAATTAGGCCTGCTTACTTAATTGCGATTCATTGGCCTGGCTTTGAAGAATTTCACGAAGTGTCGCTTCGCAATAAAAACCCTGACAGCGACCTAAACATGCTCGAGTTCGGCGTCCTAGACTAGAAATTGAAGTTGGCGGAATATCTGATTCGAGTGCGTCTTTAATTTCACCAAGTGATGCTTTTTCGCAATGACAGATTATTTTTCCGTAATCAGCGTTTTGCGAAATCATGGCTTCGCTTCGATAAGGCCTTGTAAAAGCCTCACCAAGATTTGGCATATGAATTGGCGGATGCTCACGTGCATCTGCAAAGACAATGCCAGAATCTTTCATCAATTCGATTACATATTCAGCAATTGCTAAGGAAGCCGTTAGCCCGGTTGATCGAATACCGCCAACAGTTATGTAGCTGGCCTTTTCTCGACTTTCTATGAAGTATTCAGATTGATGACTGGCAGCACGTAGTCCAACATATGTCGCTGTGACTTCTTCGTTAAGGAGCTCAGGAAAAATTATTTTTGCTTTATCTGTCAGATACTTAAAGCCAGACTCAGTTGTTCGTCGATCGCTCTTATCTTCTATATCTACGGCCGTTGGTCCAAGCATCGTGTTTCCAAAAATCGTAGGAGAAACGAGGACACCTTTTCCCATGGCCGTTGGAACAGGAAGGATTATGTGCGAGAGAAGCGAGCGAGAAAATTTATCAAAAACAATGAGTTCGCCACGTCGCGGAGTAATTTTTAACTCTGAGTAACCTAAAAATTGATCTATGACATCTGAGAAAAGTCCTGCTGCATTTACTATAAATTTAGCTGTGTAACTTCCTTGGGTGGTTCCAATTTCAAAAATTCCGTCACGTGATTTAATGGAGGTTACTTCAGTGTTCAGCGCTAGCGTTGCACCTGCTCGTTTTGCTTGAGTTGCAAATGCGAGTGAAACACTCCAAGGATCGATAATGAACTCCCCCGGAACGAGTAATCCACATTCAACACCAGGTCCCAAATGCGGCTCTCGTGCATAGACTTCTTCGGCAGTTAAAATTTTGCATTCCTGATAACCATTTGATACTGCCTTGTTAAGTATCTTTGGAATTTCATCTGCTTCGACTTGATTCCACGCTACTAAAATCGCGCCAGTCTCTTCTACGGCGATGCCACTTTCAGAGGCGTATTTTCTTAGTAAGTGATATCCCTTGGCCACAAGTTTTGATTCCACTGTGCCAGGTGTCATGTCGAAACCAGTGTGCAAAATTGCAGTGTTCGCCTTTGAAGTACCGGCTCCGACGTCATCTAAGGATTCAATACAGATTACGGAGTCAGAATATTTAGTCAGTTCGCGAGTGATTGCGCTACCGACGACGCCTGCGCCGATTACTGCGAAATCAAAGGTTTTCAATTCTGTTTTCCGTTCTTAATCAGTTAACGATTGTGTTGAATTATGCCAATGTTGCATAAAATCTTCTGCTTGAACTTGACTCCATTGAGGCCGGTATCTAGCACTTGGTGTGACGTGCGGAATCGCATCTTTTAGATCTTTACCTGGGTTCATCGCAAGGGTTCCCAATATTCCAACACCGACTGCGGTTGCATCAGGATGAGGAAAAACTTCAATTTCAACTTGCGATAGATCTGCTTGCATCTGCATCAGAGTCTTTGATTGCGTCAAACCGCCATCGACTCGTAACTTCTTAACTTTAACTCCATCTGATTCAATAACGTTAATAAGTTCGTTAACTTGAGCTGCAATCCCATTAATGACGGCTCGGGCTATGTCATCTTTTGAACTTCCAAGAGTGAGTCCCGTAATAGTTGCACTTCCATCGGGCTTCCATCGAGGTGCGCCAAATCCTGCGAAGCCAGGTAGCGCCACAACTCCGTTTGAATGCAAAGGTAGAGAATCAATGTCATTAGCTGAACGCAATAATCCTATTTCGATGAGCCAATCCACAGCACTTGCTGCAGTGAAAACTTGTCCATCTTCGTAATAACGTTTATTACCCGATACATCCCATGCTAAAGAGACTGATAATTTATTTCGAGAAACATTTGGTGTTTCACCAATGTTGCTAAGCAAAAATGCTCCGGTTCCGTACGTGCATTTCGCTTCACCGAGTTCAAGACAATTTTGCGCCAACAAGGCTGCAGATTGATCGACAATTAAACCTGCTAATGGAACGCCTTTTAGTTGGGGAAGATCGGCTGCGACAATCTCTCCAACAATGGCGTCATTTTTTACAATCTCGGGTAATAGTTCATTTTCTAGATCCCACATCCGAAGTAAATCTTGATCCCAGTTTCCACTCTTTAAATCTACTAACATCGATCTGGAGGCCGTAGACGGATCAGTTGCAAACTTATTCGTTAATTTCACAATCAACCAACTATCAAGAGTTGTAATAACGCAATCACTTTGAAAATTATCCCGCAGCCATCGAATCTTAGGTGCAACAAAATATGGATCATTTTCTAATCCTGTGCGGCTTCGAATTACATCATTAAAATTATCTCGTGCCCGGCACAAAGATTGCGCGCGCGAATCTTGCCAAACAATGACTGGTGACAGAGGTTCGAGATTCTTTTTATTCCACGCAAGGACAGATTCGCCTTGGTTTGCAAGTGAAACTGCATCTATAGGCAGCTTATTTCCTTCAAGGGCTTGCCCAACTGCAATCTTGATTGAATTCCAAACTTCTTGCGGACTGCATTCAACGCGACCATCAGGAAAATGATTTACCTGAACATGCGCATTTGCCCGCGCAATGATTTCTCCGTCGTGAAGCAAGAGTGCCTTCGTTCCCGAAGTCCCTTGATCAATTGCTAAAATGAGCATAAGAAATTATTTCACTGGTTTAAAGTCCAACGGTCATTCCGCCATCTTCTCTACAACTGCTTTCGCCGAAGGATTTGTCATCGCGGTTCCATCTGAGAAAACAAGAGTAGGAACAGTGCGGTTGCCGCCATTTACTTTCTCAACAATTTCAGCGGTGCCGGGTACCTCTTCGATATTGATCTCTTCAAAGGTAATATCAAGTTCGGCCAGTTGAGATTTCAGGCGTTTGCAATACCCGCACCACGACGTTGAATACATTACAAATGACATGGGCTACTCGAAGTCTCCGCCGCGTCCAGTGATCTTCTTCTTACTCTTTGCTGGCCGCTCATAGGCAACCAGCAAAGAGATGACGATGATGGCAAAGATGCCAATAACTATGAACTTTTCCATCTGATTATTTAGAGGACAGCCCAGACAACGAGTACGAAGACGGCAATTCCTAGACCAACTACTGCAACTGCAGAGAGTTGTAGGAGTTCACCTGAATCTGCAATTTTCTTAGAAAGCTTTGTTGGCTTGCTAATTTTCTTAAGATCACCAATTAATGACTCTGCTTCGCGGATGGCTGCGTATTGAGAAATAATTGCGAGAATTCCTGTGGCTGCTGCAACACCAATTACGAGGTACTTAGTGGCGTCCGTTGCCATATCAAACTTGCCGTATGCAGCCAATACGAAAACGCTGATCAGCATCAGAGTTGGCGCGATTTGAGCGTTGATAATTTGTGAACGCTTTGTGTTCCAGAGTTCTAATAAGTCTTTCTCGTTCATGTTCTCTCCCGTTATTGTGTGGATTTAGTGTGTTCTTTGAGGAAAGCGTAAGGGGTGGGCTCTGATATTGCAGTGGCGACTCGAGAAAGAGTTGGCGAATTACTTGCCCGCTTTGCTTTATTTGAGCAGTACTTCACGTTTTCCCAATCGCGAGCCCAATTTGAAGTGCAGAGCTAATAAATGAAAAATTCCGCAGCCCCTGTATTAGCAGGCTACGGAATTTTCTATTTAGGAATTTATAGAGCTGGTGTTGATTTTGGAGTAACTCGTAGCTTTGAATTTTGCTCAAAAGAGTAAGCAAGAGAAATTAACTTGGCTTCACCGTATGGCAAACCAACCATTTCTAATCCAACTGGTAGACCAGCTGGTGTTGCACCTGCTGGAACTGTTGCAGCTGGTAACCATGCTTGAGCGGCAATAAGAGTGTTCGTTGGGAAATTCAACACTGTCCAACGATCGCCATCTGTTTCTTCATGAGTTGGAGCAACGATTCTCATTGTTGGATATACAAGTGCTTCGACATTTGCTTTAGCCATTGCGTTAACAATTGCACGTTG
>CAFBPV010000023.1_pt1 | contig 10365 bp, 12 predicted proteins | sample 7269821 | NCBI WGS metagenome assembly CAFBPV01 (sample SAMEA6814155, study PRJEB35770) | uncultured Candidatus Planktophila sp. | biome: Freshwater; feature: Freshwater reservoir; material: water | place: Czech Republic | collected 2017-06-27 | depth 30m m | reverse complement strand
CGAGCCTTCTTTGAAGCCTTAATCTTGATTGTTTCGCCAGTAAATGGGTTACGACCCATACGAGCCTTGCGATCAACCTGCTTAAACTTTCCAAAATCATTGATCATGACATCTTCGCCACGTGACATTGCACGAACGATTGTGTCAAAAACAACGTCTACAGCGTGAGCTGCATCCTTCTTGCTGTCGTTGAAGTGTGGGGCCAACGCGGCAATGAATTGTGCCTTATTCATCAAAATCCCCTTAGTTTTACGCTTAAAAGTTAAGCAATTGCCTAACGCGTACAAAACTTAACTCGCATTTAGGGGTGAGTCCAACATCTTATTAGGCGTGTCGCATTATTTTATTTTTGTTAAAACAATAAAAAAATCCACTTTTTATGCGTAAAAATCTCTAAAGTTTTAGTTTAGAGTTTTAAAAAAATTACTCACCCGTATGAAAAACTGAGCGTAAATGTGCTGATTTTTATTGGTTTATTTGAGTACTGGCAGAGTTTTTGGTTTGTACTCGGCTCGAATTTTTTCAAATGAATCGATGGAATCAGTTTGTTTCAGCGTCAAACCGATGTCATCTAAACCTTCCATGAGGCGCCAACGGGTGTAATCATCGATTACAAAACTCAAAACCGTTTGGTTGTAAGAAACTGTTCGAGTTTCTAGATCTACGGTAATTGAAGTATCTGGCTTGCTTTCAATCGCCGCCCAAAGCGCTTCTACATCTTCTTGGGAAATGATGATGGTCAACAAACCGCCTTTTAGAGAGTTTCCACGGAAAATATCGGCAAAACGAGATGAGATCACAACTTTGAAGCCGTAATTTTGAAGGGCCCACACTGCGTGTTCACGCGATGATCCTGTTCCGAAATCAGCTCCAGCAACTAGCACTGTGCCATTCTTGAATGCTTCTTGATTCAGGACAAAATCTGGATCACTACGCCATGCAGCAAAGAGACCATCTTCAAAACCACTTCGGGTCACTCGCTTGAGATAAACCGCAGGAATGATTTGATCTGTATCAACATTGCTTCGACGAAGTGGAACACCGGTACCTATGTGCTTGATGAATTTTTCCATTGCCTGTATCCCTTACAAATCCGCTGGTGAAGAAAGAGTTCCACGAAGAGCAGTTGCTGCTGCTACCAGTGGACTAACAAGGTGTGTACGTCCGCCTTTACCTTGGCGTCCTTCGAAGTTTCTATTTGATGTCGATGCGCTTCGCTCTCCAACAGCTAGCTGATCTGGATTCATACCTAAGCACATAGAACATCCAGCGTTTCGCCATTCTGCTCCTGCATCAAGAAAAACTTTGTCCAAACCTTCTGATTCTGCTTGTAAGCGAACGCGCGCTGACCCTGGGACAACAAGCATGCGAAGAGAAGAAGAAATCTTCTTGCCTTTGAGAATTTCAGCCGCAGATCGCAAATCTTCAATGCGACCATTTGTGCAAGAGCCTAAGAAAACAGTGTCTATCGCTATTTTTTTAAGTGGCGTGCCTGCGGTGAGTCCCATATATGTCAAAGCTCGCTCAGCAGCACCGCGCTCTTCTGCGTCCTTAAAATCTGCAGGATTAGGTACAGATGCATTTAAAGGCAAGCCTTGTCCTGGGTTAGTTCCCCATGTAACGAATGGCTCTAATTCGTTTGCATCAAGATTAATCTCAACGTCGAATTTTGCATCTGCATCGCTGTAGAGAGTGCTCCAGTATTTAACGGCAGCTTCAAAATCTTTTGGAGCGTGTGGCTTATTCTTGATGTATTCAAAGGTTTTTTCATCAGGTGCAATTAATCCTGCTCGTGCTCCAGCTTCGATGGACATGTTGCAAACAGTCATTCGGGCTTCCATTGAAAGGGCGCGAATTGCAGAGCCGCGATATTCCAAAACATATCCCTGGCCACCACCTGTGCCAATTTTTGCAATGATTGCCAAAATAATATCTTTTGATGTAACACCTGGCTTCAGAGTTCCTTCAACGTTAATTGCCATTGTTTTTGGTCGAATTAATGGAAGTGTTTGTGTTGCCAAAACGTGTTCGACCTCGCTTGTTCCAATACCAAAAGCAAGTGCTCCAAATGCTCCATGGGTTGAAGTGTGTGAATCTCCACAGACAATTGTCATTCCTGGTTGCGTCAGACCAAGTTGAGGACCTACGACGTGAACAATTCCTTGTTCGGCATCTCCCAGTGAGTGAATGCGCACGCCAAACTCTTTGCAGTTTGCGCGCAATGTATCTACTTGCAGTTTTGAAACAGGGTCTGCAATTGGTTTATCAATATTAAGGGTCGGAACATTGTGATCTTCTGTAGCAATAGTTAGATCTGGTCTACGAACGCTGCGATTATTTAAGCGAAGTCCGTCGAATGCCTGTGGGCTTGTCACTTCATGAATCAAATGAAGATCAATGTACAAAAGATCGGGTTCGCCATCTGCGCTACGAACAATGTGCTCGTCCCAAATCTTTTCGGCTAATGTCTTAGACATCCAAGGCTCCTTGTAGACATCTCAATAAATGAGATGCTAATATCGTATCGTGGATAGAAATAATAGCGGAGTCGGCGTATTAGATAAAGCCGTAGCAATTTTAGCCACCCTAGAATCAGGTCCACACTCATTGGCTGAATTAGTTGCCGCAACTGGCATTGCGCGGCCTACAGCGCACCGTTTAGCCGTGGCACTAGAGCACCACAGATTAGTTTCAAGAGATTTAACTGGGCGATTTATTTTAGGAAAACGCTCTGGAGAATTAGCCAGCGCCGCAGGTGAAGATCGACTCATCGCAGTTGCAACCCCTGCACTTGAGGCGCTGCGCGATGCCACTGGAGAGAGCGCACAGCTCTATCGGCGTCAAGGTGATGTGCGAATCTGCGTTGCAGTTGCAGAACGATTGTCAGGTTTACGAGACAGTGTTCCAGTTGGCTCTGCCTTAACTATGCAAGCAGGATCGGCTGCACAGATTTTAATGGCGTGGGAAGACTCAGAAAAAATTCATAGAGGTCTAACGAATGCTCGTTTTACTGCTGCTCAATTAGCTGCCGATCGTCGTCGCGGTTGGGCTCAATCAGTTGGTGAACGCGAAGCTGGAGTCACATCTGTTTCGGCCCCGGTTCGAGGACCAAATGGAAAAGTTATTGCAGCCGTGAGTATCAGTGGACCTATAGAGCGCCTTGGACGTCAACCTGGCCGAGTTCATGCTGCGGCCGTTGTCGCTACTGCCGCTCGCTTAACTGAGCACCTTGCAAAAAAGAATTAGCAAAAAAGAATTAATTAAGTAAATCTAATTCGCGCATCACTCGAGTAATTGTTGTATATCCAAAACCTTTTCGAGCTAAGAGGGATTCAATTCTTCGAATTTGAACATCTGGCTCGAACTTAGACAACGTAGAAAGTTTACGCATTCCAAGTTCAAAGGCTGTTCGATATTCACTCTCATCAGTGATGCCTTCAAGGGCTAAATCAATACTCTCTTGATCGACTCCGCGCTGGCGAAGTTCTCCAGCAATAATTCGCTTGGATAATTTCTTTGATCGAGTACGGGACTCAGTCCATTGTTGCGCAAAGTCCTGATCATTGAGCAAGCCTGATTCGGTTAATTTATAAATCGTTGCTTGAGCAACATCATCTTCTATACCGCGCTTTTTAAGGTGAGCGAGAAGCTCGCCCTTACTCTTCGCTCTAGTCACAAGTGCATTAAGTGCAATCGTGTGAGCTATTGAGTAAGGGTCAGAGCCTTCGCCTCTTTCAACCTTTACGAAATCAAGGCTAATTAGAAATCAACCTCAGCGGCTGCTTCATCGATTTCAGCGACTAGCGCTGGATCGACTTCTACAGGTGTTGCAAAGTGAGCACGAATCTTCGATTCGATTTCATTAGCAAGATCTGGATTATCGATAAGGAATGCGCGGGAATTTTCCTTACCCTGTCCTAATTGATCTGCTTCGTATGTGTACCAAGCGCCAGATTTCTTAACGATTCCGATATCAACACCAAGATCGATAAGGGATCCTTCGCGTGAAATACCAGTGCCATAAATAATGTCGAACTCTGCTTGCTTAAATGGTGGAGCCATCTTGTTCTTAACAACTTTGACACGAGTGCGGTTACCGACTGCGTCTTGGCCATCTTTGAGTGTTTCGATACGACGGATATCCAGGCGAACGGATGCGTAGAACTTGAGTGCTTTACCGCCTGTTGTTGTCTCTGGAGAACCAAAGAAGACACCAATTTTGTCGCGAAGTTGGTTAATGAAAATAGCTGTTGTCTTTGATTGATGAAGGGCACCGGTAATTTTGCGCAGTGCCTGTGACATCAGGCGAGCTTGAAGACCCATATGTGAATCTCCCATTTCGCCTTCAATTTCAGCACGTGGAACAAGTGCTGCAACTGAGTCAACAACTACTAGATCGAGGGCACCTGATCGAATAAGCATGTCCATAATTTCCAGTGCTTGTTCACCAGTATCTGGTTGTGAAACAAGGAGTGCATCAATATCTACGCCAAGTTTCTTTGCGTACTCAGCATCGAATGCGTGTTCTGCATCGATGAATGCACAGATACCGCCGCCCTTTTGAGCATTAGCAATTGCATGCAATGTAAGAGTTGTTTTTCCTGAAGATTCTGGTCCGTAGATTTCTACTATGCGACCACGTGGAAGGCCGCCAATTCCAAGTGCGATATCGAGTCCGATAGAACCTGTTGGAATAACTTCAACAACTTGATTCTGTCGCTCTGACATCTTCATAACCGAACCCTTGCCAAACTGACGTTCAATCTGGGCGAGGGCTGTGTCTAGGGCTTTGGAACGATCTGATTGTGCTTTTTCTGTAGCTTTGTCATTACTTTTTTCAGTAGCCACTTCTTTCCTTTCGATGAAACGTCATATGACGTTGGTGTCGGTCCAGAAGGTACGGAGACCCACCGACGGCCCCAGCACTTTTTACAAAGGCTGTGGGCGGAAGATGGAACCGCTCTGGTTGTACAGGGATAAGGATATACGAACACCTGTTCGAACGCCATATTAAGCGCTCGACACGCCGTTATGAATTGGTCTACTTATGCGGAGCAGTCTGTTCCGGATGAGCCTTACAGACGGCTCTCCAGATTTCATCAGGTTCAAGACCGGCAGCGAGCGCTTCATTAATGCTCTTGCTACCCAATTCTGAGATTGCAATATCGGCACTAAATGAAGGGGCCCATTGGGGACCAAAACTTAAAAGTATTCGCTCTCGAAGATCAGAGATACGCATGTAGAAGTTGGGCTGCCTGTGCTTTGGATTGATTGGGCGTCAGTGGTTGAAGAACTTGACCCACAAGCCATGAAATCGCGATTCCGGCTTTCACTTCAGAACCTAGCGCGTTGATAAAGAATGCATCAATTGCGTGCCAAATCTTGTCATCACTACGTAGCAACATTGTGGTCAGAATCGCAGGATCATGCGAGCGCATTCCGGCAAGGGCAGAGTCTGCACTAATTGCACATGAGAAATACTCGAGCAAATCGGCTGGGTTGCTGGGTGCACCCTTAAACAAGTTAATAACTTCACGGCTCAGAAGTGAGTATAAAACAGCGTCTTTATCGCGAAAGTGGTTGTACAACGTGGCTCTAGAAACTTGCGAGATATCGGCAATATCAATCATTGCAAGATTTTTGATCCCTTGGGTTGAAATAATTTCTTTTGTAGCAGTTAATAAGGCAGCCTCAGAACGAGAAGCCGTTGCTCCTTGGAGTGCGTATAAGTGCGCCACTGTTACGCGGCGTCTACGACACTGAGTATTGCAACTTCAGAAGATTTAATATGAACAGATACATCACTCATGACCGTTGAAAGTGTTAAACCTAGAGCTGTGCAAATTGCAGATAAGAGCTCTGATGACGCTTCCTTCTGTCCGCGTTCTACTTCAGAGAGGTAACCAAGGGATACACGAGCATCGCGAGCGACATCTCGAAGTGTTCGGGATTGCTCTGTGCGGGCAGCGCGAAGGGTCGTACCGACTGCTTCACGTAACAACATGGCGCGCTCCACCCTCTCGTGCTTAATCTCTAGACCTAAGGATACGCGCAAAGGTCCCAATTGCGCTGGCGACAGTCCCACTTCGTATATTTTCACGCTCACCATCGAGGGCTAATTGAATGCTCTGGGTGATAGGCCCTGCGATTGCTACCCATACAGTTCCGGCCGGTACTCCATCAGATGTATCAGGGCCGGCTACTCCAGTGGTTGCGATCGCCCATGTTGTTTTAAAGGTTTTAAGTGCGCCCTTGGCCATCTCTAGAGCAACTTCTTCGCTATAGACAGTTTTGGACTTTATTAATTCTGAAGAAACACCGAGGTGTGATTGCTTAATTTCGCTGTGATACGCAATTGAACCACCCACATAAATATCCGAAGAACCCGGAACGCTTGTAATCGCATATCCCAATCCCCCGCCAGTAATTGATTCAGCGGTGCTCAAAGTTTCATTTCTTAACTTTAAGTGTGCGATGACATCTTTCATAGCAGAGGTAATTTCAGATGCATTGCTCATGAAAATCCCTTCATGCTATTTCTTATTGGTAAATGCAGAGACTATGTAATGCACACCGGTTACCAGAGTTAAAATTATAGCAACAGCCATAAAGCTATCTCTGAACCAGAACATGTCTTGGCTCAAGGGCAGCACATAAAAACCTACACCGAAACCTTGGAAAAAAGTTTTGATTTTTCCGCCACGGTTTGCTGGAATTACTCCGCGTTTGATAACAGCTAATCTAAATATTGTAATTCCAATTTCGCGAGCCATTATGACGGTAGTTATCCACCATGGCATGCGACCAAGAATTGAGAGGGACACCATCGCAGTGCCCAGCATGGCTTTATCTGCGATGGGATCTAAGAATTTGCCAAACTCGGTAACTGTGTTTCTGCTGCGGGCAAGATTCCCATCTAATATGTCACTTAACCCTAGAATGAAAAAAATCCACCAAGAAATTATTTGCCATGAGGGATCACTTCCACCATTTTTAAAGAGGGCATACGCACCAACTGGCAAGAATGCGATTCGCAGACTTGTGATGACATTTGGAGTTAAGAAGGAAGGAAATTTCATACTGGCTTGGCCACCAAATCTGCGCCAATACTTTCTATGACCTCAGCATCAACGTACTCGCCCACTTTGAAATTTGTACCAATGAAAGAAGTTGTTCCATCAACTTCTGGTCCTTGATGGTCCGCTCTGCCTTCTTGTAATTCGGCGTCTTCAATTAGCACCCGAACACGTTGCCCAATACGCATGTGCGCGCGTTGTGAAACCATTTCATCAGCCAAACTTGAAAGGGATTCAACTCGCTGTGCTATTACCTCTGTATCTAACTTTTCTCCAAGAGAAAGCGCTTCAGTGTTATCTTCATCTGAGTAGCCAAAAATTCCAACTGCATCAAGTTGTGCTTGCGTTATAAATTCGGCGAGTCCATCGAAATCTTCTTGCGTTTCTCCAGGAAACCCAACGATAAAATTAGAACGAATTCCAGCTTGGGGATCGAGGGCTCGAATTTGATTGATGAGATGAAGGAATTTTTCGCTATCCCCAAATCTGCGCATTGCACGCAGCACTGAAGGACTTGTGTGTTGAAATGAAAGATCAAAGTACGGTGCCACTTTCTCTGTTGCAACCATTGCCTGTAATAAAGATGGACGCATCTCAGCTGGTTGTAGATAAGACAAACGAACTCGCTCAATCCCTGAAATCGCCGCAAACTCCGGCAACATGGTCTCCATCAAACGTAAATCACCAAAATCTTTACCGTATGAAGTTGTGTTTTCGCTGACGAGAAATAACTCAGAAACGCCATTGTCGGCAAGCCAGCGAGCTTCCTCAAGAATTTCAGTAGGGCGTCTAGAAACGAATGAGCCTCGGAAATAGGGGATCGCACAAAAAGAGCAACGTCGATCACAACCTGAGGCAATTTTAAGTGGTGCCCACGGTGCATTACCTAGTCGCTTGCGAAAAAGAGTTCCGCCTGCGCCAACTTTTGACGTGTGTTCTTCATCCCGTACTGCCGCTCTGTCAACTGGAGCTATTGGCAATAGAGATCTACGATCTCTTGGTACGTGTGGCGTATGAGAATTTCCAGAAACAATTGATTGCAATCTGGCAGATATATCTTGGTAGTCATCAAAACCTAAAATTGCATCTGCTTCAGGTAACGCTTCAGCAAGTTCTTGTCCGTATCGCTCAGCCATGCATCCAACTGCTACTACGGCGCGCGTAACTCCATGGCCTTTAAGTGAATTAGCTTCTAGCAATGCATCAACAGAGTCTTTTTTTGCGGATTCAATAAATCCACATGTATTCACTAGTGCTACTTCAGCTTTTTCTACATCGTCAACAAGGATCCAGCCATCAGCTGCTAAACGTCCAGCTAACTCTTCTGAATCAACTTCATTACGAGCACAGCCAAGGGTGATAACTGCGACTGTGCGACTCATTGGGGTGATGTTACAGGCTTTTGCGCAAAAGTTATGAAGTAACCCCATATGAAACTGAAACTACTTCGCCATCAGCGCCAATCTGCTCTGCGGTTTTGCCATTTACTGAAACATCTACAACGCCTGCATTACCAACTTTTAGACTGACTCGTGTTGTGGAACTAAAATTAAGTTTTTGCCCTGTTCTGATTTGTCCGCTATATAAAGTTGTCCCACTTGCGTCGGAAACAAATAACCATGAAGTGCCACGAGTTGCTGTGACAATTACGGCAACACCAGTTCCTGATGAATAAGTATCGCGAGGAAGTTCAGGGGTGACAGACTCGCTTTGTGTCGGTTGAACTTCGGGCGTATTTGACGGTACGGCGGTGGCAGATTCTGTTGCAACCACCTCTGGATTTGAAATTATCGTTGCCTTTGAATTAGAAATTATTATTTGTACGGCGCCTAAGAGCGCAAGGGTCGCAAGTGAAATTCCTGCCAAAGTTTTCCAAGAAATTGTCTTCTTATCAATTGGGTTCGTCATCACATTATTTTCGGCAAGCATCTCGTGGATGCCACGAGGTTGCATCGATTGTTCGTTTGAATACAACTCTAGAAGTAATGTTGAATCCATCTTGATGTGTGGGGCAATGTTTCTTAAGTGACCACGCGCGTAAGTTTCGCCACCACATTTTGTGAAATCATCACTTTCAATTTCTTTGAGCAAACCTGCACGAATACTTGTGCGCTCTGAAAGATCGTCAACGCTTAAACCCGCATCAATGCGAGCCTGACGTATGACGGAACCGAGTGACATATGACCTCATCAAAATTCGAAATGCTGCATCTGGTGTTCCTATGGTAGCCCCGCCAAGTAACGAGCGGTAGCCCCTACGGCACTTTGGAGGTCATCTCACCCCAATTTCTAGCGCCTATTAAATGAACAACTAGTAATCGCGAAGCGTTGCAAGTACAGAATCGAGTTCATCTGGTTTTACTAGAACTGTTCGTGCTTTCGAACCTTCGGATGGACCAACGATGCCCCGCGACTCCATGAGATCCATTAATCTTCCTGCCTTTGCAAAGCCAACTCGTAATTTTCTTTGCAGCATTGATGTAGAACCAAATTGCGTTCCAATTACAAGTTCGACCGCTTGCAACAAAATATCCAAGTCATCACCAATATCTTTATCAACTAACTTGGCAGAAGAAACAGGCGCCGTGACATCTTCACGATATCTAGGTGCTAATTGTTTCTTAACATGTGTAGTAACTGCTTCTATTTCTCGCTCTGAAACATATGCGCCTTGAATTCTTATTGCTCGGCTGGCGCCCATCGGAATAAAGAGCGCATCACCTTGACCGACAAGTTTTTCAGCACCCGGGCTATCGAGAATTACTCGACTATCAGCAAGTGAAGATGTTGCAAATGAGAGTCGAGACGGCACATTAGCTTTAATCAATCCCGTAACTACATCCACACTTGGTCGTTGAGTTGCAAGTACTAGGTGGATTCCCGCCGAACGTGCAAGTTGAGTTATTCGAACGACTGACTCTTCTACTTCACGCGCAGCAATCATCATAAGATCGGCAAGTTCATCAATGATTACCAGCAAGTAAGGGTAGGGCTCAACTACTCGATCGCTGCCCTCAGGAACAACAACTTTTCCTGCACGTACTGCCTTATTGAAATCATCGATATGTCTAAAACCAAATGTGGATAAATCTTCGTAGCGTAGGTCCATTTCGCGCACAACCCATGTCAATGCATCAGCAGCCTTCTTTGGGTTAGTGATGATCGGGGTAATTAAATGTGGAATTCCTTCATACGCAGTTAACTCAACGCGCTTTGGATCAATGAGAACTAATCGAACATCATCCGGAGTTGCTCGCATCAGAATAGATGTAATCATTGCATTGATCAT
>CAFBPV010000021.1_pt1 | contig 10897 bp, 10 predicted proteins | sample 7269821 | NCBI WGS metagenome assembly CAFBPV01 (sample SAMEA6814155, study PRJEB35770) | uncultured Candidatus Planktophila sp. | biome: Freshwater; feature: Freshwater reservoir; material: water | place: Czech Republic | collected 2017-06-27 | depth 30m m | reverse complement strand
GCTAATGATCGTGCAGAAGAACTCCTCAAAGAAGTGTATAAACCAATAATTGATCTAGGTACGCCATGGATTAGGGCTGACCTTCCAACTTCAGAATTAGTAAAAGTGGCAGCAAATTCTTTTCTTGCCACGAAAATCTCTTTCATTAATGCAATGGCTGAAGTATGCGAAGCAGCAGGTGGCGATGTAACCGTGCTGGCTAAGGCAATTGGCTATGACCCACGAATTGGTAATCGCTTCTTACAAGCTGGAATTGGTTTTGGTGGAGGTTGTTTACCCAAAGATATTCGTGCGTTTATGGCGCGCGCAGAAGAGCTGGGAGCAAAACAAGCACTCGAATTCTTGCGCGAAATTGATGCAATCAACTTGCGCGCACGTCAACGTGTGATTGATGTAGTTCGCACCGAACTCACAGATGACCTTACTTCGTACACAATCGCAGTACTTGGGGCGGCATTTAAACCAGATAGCGATGATGTTCGGGATTCACCGGCATTAGATATCGCTGCGCAGTTACAAGCCGCAGGAGCTTTAGTTGTGGTTCATGATCCAAAAGCCATGGAAAATGCTCGCAAACGTTTTCCAAATTTAGGATTCGCGGCAAGTGTTCAAGAGTGTGTAAAGGATGCAGATTTGATCTTGCACCTAACTGAATGGCGCGAGTATCGAGAATTAGATCCAAAAACTTTGGCATCCCTCGTCAAGAAAAAGATTATTATCGATGGAAGAAATGCGTTGGATCGCGATAAATGGCGCGCCGCTGGCTGGCAGTTTCATGCATTAGGACGCACAGATTAATACGCAAGAAGAGATCAATCAGGTTTTAGAGTTTAAGACTTGGGCAATTCTAGGTTTAAGTAATAACCCTGATCGAGCGGCATTTGGCGTTGCAGCGCTATTAAAACAAAAAGGTCACATAATTATTCCTGTACATCCAAAAGCCGAAACTGTGCATGGGGAAAAAGGATATGCAACTCTTGAAGAGATTCCTACAAAAATAGATGTGGTGGATTTTTTCATTAACTCAGAGTTGGTAAGCCGCAACGTTGATCGGGCAATTGCGATAGGTGCAAAAGCAATCTGGCTTCAGTTAGGTGTTATTGATTCACAATCCGTTGATAGAGCAGAGGCTGCTGGCTTAGTCGCTATTATGGATAGATGCCCTGCAATTGAATATGGGAAGCGCTGACTAGAAACCTGTTTTTTGATTTCTTCTGCTTTGCAAAGCCGATCCTTTTTCCTTAGCAGATTCATTAAGCGCCTTAAGTTCTGATGCAACTTTCAGCGAAATTGCCGAATCACTTATTCCCAGAATTCTTGCTGCAAGTATCGCTGCATTTGCCGCGTTATCAATTGCAACAGTTGCCACAGGAATCCCAGCAGGCATTTGAACAATTGAAAGTAGCGAATCCATTCCATCTAAATTTTTAAGAGAGATGGGAACACCGATAACAGGAAGTGTTGTCAGCGATGCAACCATTCCAGGTAAGTGCGCAGCTCCACCTGCACCTGCGATTATTACCTTGTAGCCAGATGATTGTGCTTTTTTTGCGAACTCAACCATCTCAAGAGGCATACGGTGTGCGGACAAAACTTCTGCAGAATAACTAATCGAAAACTTATCAAGGACTTTGGCTGCCTCTTCCATTATCGGCCAATCAGAGTCAGAACCCATGATGATCGCTACATCACTCATCAATTTCTCCGCTCATGTAATCGATTGCATGTTCAATTTCTGTGCGTAATTCTACGAGGTCTTTCCCAATAATGTTAACGTGGCCGATTTTGCGCCCAGGCCGGACTTCTTTTGCGTACATATGAAACTTTAGCGATGGATTTCTTGCCATGAGATGTAAATATGGTCTGTACATATCTGTTTTGTCTTTACCAAGAATATTTCCCATAACAGCCACTTCGTCAGTCATGGACGGATCTCCAAGAGGTAAATCCAATATGGCACGAAGGTGTTGCTCAAATTGACTCGTCCGCGAACCTTCAATAGTCCAGTGTCCCGAATTATGCGGACGCATCGCTAACTCATTGATAAAAATTTCATCACCTTTGACGAACATTTCTACCGCCATTACGCCCACAAGTTTTACTTCAGCTGCAATTTCAAGAGCAATTTTTTGAGCTTTTTCGCTCAGCTCATTACTCATAAGTGGGGCTGGCGAAATGGTCATCGTGCATATTCCATCTCTTTGAATAGTTTGTGTTGGAGACCAAGATGTGGCTTGTGAATGTGGTGAGCGAGCAACCATAACTGCGATTTCATAATCAAAGTCGATGAGTTCTTCTACAAGAAGTTTAGGGTGATTCTTCAAGAGGTTATCTAATTCTTGTGCTGAATTTATTTTCCACACACCGCGTCCGTCATAGCCACCAGATATCGATTTTGCGATTGCTGGATATTCTGTGATTTCTAAACTTGATGACACAACTTTGCTTCGAGGTGAATGGAAGTGGGAAAGTTTCTTGCGCATTGCCTCTTTATCTTGTGAGTATTCAAATGACTCTGAACTTGGGCGAACTTTTACTCCTGCAGCCTCCAAAGCCTTAATAACATGAAGCGGAATGAGTTCGTGCTCGAAAGTAAGAACATCACATAATTCGGCAAATTTCTTAACAGCCTCAATATCGTTGTAATCACCGATGACGTGGGGTGTTATCTGAGCTGCGCTATCACTTGCACTTGATGCGAAAGGCAACAATTTAATACCAAGTGCTGTTGCTGGAGCAATCATCATTCGTGCAAGTTGCCCTGCGCCGATGACGCCAACGACCGGAAATTCGGATTTCACAGCCGTTATCTTAGATGAAGTACGTCAGCCGAGTTCACGAGTGTTCCGTCATTAAGTATTAACTCTCCGAGTGGGGAGATTCCAGTTGCTACTGCAGCCGTAGGATCTCCTGCCGGCCAAATAATCTGAATATCTCGGTGAAGTGAAGAGCATAAATCTTCGTACTTTGAAACAAATGGAGCACTGCCATGTGTGCTCCATTTCTGGAAATTCTCTTCGAATGCTTTAAGAATTCTCTTCAAGATTTCATTTCGATCGAGCTGCAAAAAGTTTTCCAAATATAAAGATGATGCTGTGACAACTGGAAGTTCATCCTTGGACATATCGACATTTAATCCCACACCAACAATTACGCCGTCATTATCAGCCTGACATAAGAGTCCAGCAATTTTTTTCTCATTAATTAAAATATCGTTCGGCCATTTAATACTTAGATTAACTTTATTGTTTAAACCTACAAGTGCTTCGGAAATCGAAAGTGCGGTAAGTAAAGCAATGAAGTTCCACTCATCACGTGGGCGCATAACTTTTTTATACAAAGAAAATAAAAGTGCAGAAGAAGGCGCAGCAATAAATTCACGATCGAGTCTTCCTTTACCTGCACTTTGGTAATTCGCAACCAACACATCTCCATCAACTGCGGTGTGCGCACGAATGCTCTCTGCCAAATCAACTTGAGTAGATCCAGTGACATCAACCACGCTTACTCGCCAGTAAGGAGAAAGTTCTGCGTGCAGTTCTGATTGGCGTAGTGCCGCACGATGCAATTCATTGCCCACGACTAGTACCGTAGGGGTATGGACCGTGATCTGCATACAACTGCTGGAAAAATTCAGGATCTTCGTCATCGTTTAGATGAAGCTGTACATGCTGGCTCCGCGCGAGCCATTGAAAAGCAGCACGCTAAAGGAAAGATGACCGCACGTGAGCGAATCGAAAAACTAGTAGATCCAAACTCGTTCACAGAACTAGATGAGTTTGCGCGTCACCGTTCGACCAATTTTGGAATGCAAGAAAATCGTCCCTATGGTGACGGTGTCGTCATCGGTTTTGCCACAGTTGATGGTCGATCCATTGCACTATTTTCACAAGACTTTACAGTTATGGGTGGAAGTCTCGGAGAAGTCTTTGCCGAGAAGATGGTCAAAATTGCCGAGTTCGCTTTAAAGAACGGAATTCCGCTAGTTGGAATTAGCGACTCTGGTGGTGCACGCATTCAAGAAGGTGTTGCATCGCTCAGCGGTTATGGACGTATTTTCAGATTGAATACCCGTTCATCTGGCGTCATCCCACAGATCTCACTCATTCTCGGGCCTTGTGCTGGTGGCGCTGCTTACTCACCTGCGCTCACAGATTTTGTTGTGATGGTAAATGAAACTTCTCATATGTTTATTACTGGTCCAGAGGTTATCAAAACGGTTACTGGTGAAGATGTTGGAATGGAAGAACTCGGCGGTGCTCATACGCACAACTCCAAGAGTGGAAATGCGCACTACTTAGCTCAGAATGAAGATGATGCAATCGATTACGTAAAGGCTTTACTTTCATATCTGCCAAGTAACAATATGGATGGTGCGCCACATTTACCGCCAACAGAAACGTTGGATAAAAAATCTTCGGATATCGCACTTGATGTACTGATTCCGGATAGTCCAAACCAACCGTATGACATGAAGAGTGTGGTTACTGCGATTCTGGATGAAGCAGAATTTCTTGAGGTTCATGCACTCTTTGCGCCAAATATTGTTGTTGGTTTCGGCCGAATCGAAGGTGAAACTGTAGGAATTATTGCAAACCAACCAAATCAATTAGCCGGTACATTAGATATAGATTCAAGTGAGAAAGCGGCACGATTCGTTCGCTTCTGTGACGCTTTTAATATTCCAATTTTGACCCTCGTGGATGTGCCTGGTTTCCTACCCGGTGCAGAGCAAGAGTGGAACGGAATCATTAGACGCGGTGCAAAACTTTTGTATGCCTATGCCGAAGCGTCAGTTCCTATGGTCACATTAATTACTCGAAAGGCTTATGGCGGCGCTTACATAGTCATGGGTTCAAAATATATTGGTGCAGACATTAATTTAGCCTGGCCATCGGCTGAAATTGCTGTAATGGGTGCACAAGGTGCGGTCAATATTTTGTATAGAAAAGAAATTAGTGAAGCTAAAAATCCCGAAAAGGCACGTGCAGAATTAATTACCGAATATAACGAAACTCTAGCTAATCCATACTTAGCAGCAGAGCGTGGATTTATTGACGCTGTTATCGAACCAAATCAAAGTCGTGAATACATCACAAAAGCTTTTAGAACTCTGAAAACAAAAAGGGACACATTGCCGCCGCGCAAGCACGGAAATATTCCACTATGACCCCGAACAAAGTTAAATATGACATCGTATTTGGACATCCGACAATAGATGAAGTCGCGGCAATTGAATTTGCTATGTCTCGTCACAAGCACGAAATTCTCAAGCCAATAGTGAAGCGAAGCGTTTGGGCGAAACCTATATTGCGAGCCACTCCACCACAACACATTAAATTTGGTTCAGGGCGAAATAACTAAATGCCAACGATCGTTCTTGCATCACGCTCTACTTCGAGGCGTCGTCTCTTGGAATCAGCTGGATTGAATCCCACAATTATTGTGAGCGATGTTGACGAAGAAACTGACTTCTTTAATTCGATGACACCTCAAGATATGGTCATTGCTTTGGCAATTACTAAGGCACATACAATTCGAGAACAAATTAATTATCCCGCAATCATAATTGGGTGTGACTCTACATTTGAATTTGAGGGGCAGTCACTTGGAAAACCAGGTGTGGCACACATTGCTAAGGAACGAGCACAGCGAGTTCGTGGAAAATCTGGATATCTTCACACCGGACACTGTGTAATTGATACAAAACAAGAACGTGAAATTAGTGATCGAGTTACTACTAAAGTCACATTTTCAGAGATATCCGATGACGAAATCGATGATTACATTGAATCGGGTGAGCCTTTGCACGTTGCCGGTGGTTTCACACTCGATGGCTTCAGTTCACCGTTTATCCCATCAATAGAAGGTGACTACACAAATGTAGTTGGTATATCGATGCCATTTCTGCGAAGTGCAATGAAGCAATTGGGCTATACCTGGCCAGAAGTGAAGATGATGAAATGAAACGTGTATTAATTGCAAACCGTGGCGAAATTGCCGTTCGTGTTATCAGGGCTTGCCAAGATCATGGACTTGAAAGTGTTGCAGTTTATTCTGATGAAGATCGAAATTCCTTACATGCTCAGATGGCAACACATGCCTTCTCACTTGATGGAATTAATGCCGCTTCAACATATTTAAATATTGCGAAAATTATTGAGGTTGCAAAACAATCAGGTGCCGATGCAGTACACCCTGGTTATGGATTTCTCTCTGAAAATGCACAATTCGCACAGAGTGTGATTGATGCGGGATTGATTTGGATCGGTCCCCCACCATCTGCCATCAAAGCACTTGGAGATAAAGTTTCAGCACGCAAAATTGCGGCCAAAGCTGGTGCTCCACTCGTCGCCGGAACCGCTGATCCTGTAGATAACGCAGATGAAATCATTGCATTTGCTAAGGAACATGGCTTACCCGTTGCAATCAAAGCTGCCCATGGTGGTGGTGGCCGTGGATTAAAGATCGCACATACTTTTGAAGAAATTCCAGAAGCCTTTGCTTCAGCTGTTCGCGAAGCTATTGCAGGATTTGGTCGTGGTGAATGTTTCGTCGAGCGATATTTAGATAAACCCCGGCACGTAGAAACACAAGTTCTAGTTGATAAGAGCGGGCATGCTGTGGTTGTCAGTACACGTGATTGCTCTTTGCAACGTCGCCATCAAAAACTAGTCGAAGAGGCACCCGCACCATTCCTAAGTAAAGAACAAATTGAAGAGCTTTACCGATCAAGCAAAGCGATCATGAAAGAAGCTGGCTACGTTGGAGCAGGTACGTGTGAATTTCTCATTGGGGTAGATGGAACAATTTCATTTTTGGAAGTCAATACTCGTCTGCAAGTTGAACACCCAGTAAGTGAAGAAGTAACTGGAATTGACCTAGTACGAGAGCAATTTAGAATTGCAATGGGTGAAAATCTTGGATTTGATGATCCAGAAATTCGTGCGCATTCATTTGAATTTCGAATCAATGGTGAAGACCCTGGCCGCTCATTCTTACCAGCTCCTGGACGCATCACCCAATGGCAAATCCCCACAGGCCCTGGAGTTCGAGTCGACGCTGGATTTAGAAATGGTGACACCATCGGCGGTAACTTTGATTCGCTGCTAGCAAAATTAATTGTCACAGGTTCCACTCGTGAAGAAGCCATTCAGAGAGCTAGGCGCGCTTTATCAGAATTTGTTGTTGGTGGATTAGCAACTGCTTTGCCATTTCATCGCGCGATTATGGATGACCCTGCTTTCACCGAAAAATTCAAAGTTTATACAAGTTACATAGAAAATGAATTTAAGAATGAAATACCAGCATATTCACAATCTGCCCTCGAATCACAAACTCATGCAGCAGCAGAACATTTGGTTACTGAGGTAAATGGAAAGCGCTTTGAAATTTTTGTTCATGCACCTGAACCCGTCCATAAACGCCACCGTGCAAAACAAGGTGCAAGTGGTGCGTCAACTGGTACGGCACTTACAAGCCCTATGCAAGGTACCGTGGTGAAAATAGCCGTGGAAGATGGACAGTCCGTGGAAGCCGGTGAATTAATCGTAGTAATCGAAGCCATGAAGATGGAGCAACCGTTGAACGCGCATCGAGCTGGCGTGGTTAAAAACTTAAGTGCAACTATTGGAGAAACTGTTTCAAGCGGCAGTACACTTTGTGACATTATTGACGCATGACAAATAACCAACTGCTTTATAGCGATCCGCTGAAAGCTGCAGAGCAAGCCGCTTCTGAAATAGCAAAGCGCACAGGCGTGCTCTCTCACGACATCGCATTAGTTATGGGTTCAGGTTGGGTAGATGCGGTGTCGGTTTTGGGTTCACCAGATTTTGAATGTGATGCTGATGAAATTACAGGTTTTCTTCCTCCCGCAGTTGAAGGTCACTCTGGAAAAATTCGTTCATACTCAATTAAGAGTGGCGACAAAATTCTTCGTGCACTCGTTTTCCTTGGACGCACGCATTTATATGAAGGCAAAGGTATTGAGCCCGTAGTTCATGGGGTTAGAACAGCTGTCAAAGCTGGTTGCAAAATTGTAATTCTCACAAACGCCTGTGGCGGAATAAATACAAGCTATTCAGTTGGTCAGCCTGTTTTGATACGCGACCATATTTCCTTAACAGCAACATCACCTTTAATCGGAGCACACTTTGTAGATCTCACAGATTTATACAGCAAACGAATTCGGGCAATTGTAAGACAAGCAGATTCTTCTCTTGCCGAGGGAGTTTATGTTCATTGGCGCGGACCTACATATGAAACTCCTGCCGAAATTTTAATGATGCGAGCAATGGGAGCAGATTTAGTAGGTATGTCTACGGTTCCAGAAGCTATTGCTGCTCATGCACTCGGTGCTGAAGTACTTGGTATTTCATTAGTGACGAATGCGGCCGCTGGGGTCACTGGTGAAAAACTCAATCATGAAGAAGTTATTGCTGCTGGAAAAGCTGCAGCAACTCGCATGGGAACACTTCTCAAGGAAGTTATTCCGAAGTTACTCTAGGTTTATGGATTCAGAACTTTTAGCTGAGGTAAAAGCATGGATCGAAGATGATCCAGATCCAGTCACTGCTACACAATTAAGAACACTCCTCGAATCTAATGATGAATTAAGTATCCGCAAATACTTTTCAGGTTTCTTACAATTTGGAACTGCTGGGTTGCGTGGTCCACTTGGGCCAGGTCCCTCATGTATGAATCAAGCGGTAGTTGGGAGAACTGCAGCGGGATTGGTTCAATATATGAAAACACACTCCCTCACTTCCGTTGTGATTGGTCGAGACGCTCGACATGGATCTGATGTTTTCCAAGAAATAAGTGCAGAAATATTTAGCGGAGCAGGGTTTGCGGTTTCTGTTCTGCCGCGCCCCTTACCAACACCTGTTTTAGCTTTTGCTGTCAATGAATTAAATGCCGACGTAGGAATTATGGTGACGGCTAGCCATAATCCAAGCAGCGATAATGGATACAAAGTGTACTTAGGTGGAAAAGTAGAAGGAATTAACTATCGTGGTTCACAAATAATCTCGCCAGCCGATAAAGAAATTTCAGCAGAAATTGAGAAAATACAAACATTGAAATCTATTCCTCGCACACATGATTGGAATACTCTTGGTGAGGATATTGTCGAAAAATACGTTGACAGAACGAAACTATTGGCTCCACGACCAGGTGATCTCAAAATTGTTTATACGGCAATGCACGGCGTTGGCACCAAAACGCTGCAGCGAGTATTTCACCGTGCTGGATTTCCTTCACTCATTCTGGTCGACGCTCAGGCGCAACCAGATCCGAATTTTCCAACACTCCCATTTCCTAATCCCGAAGAAAATGGCGCACTGGACCTTGCGCTAGAAACTGCAAATTCTTTTGATGCAGATTTGGTGATTGCAAATGATCCAGATGCAGATCGATGTTCGGTCGCCATAAAAGATCGCGATTCACATTGGAGAGCGCTACGAGGCGATGAAATTGGAGCAATTTTAGGTGAGACTATTGCGAGAAATAATCCTTCGGGAGCGCTAGCTAATTCAATTGTATCTTCCTCAATTTTGTCGAAAATTGCAGAGCATTATGGATTAGATTTTTACGAAACATTGACCGGTTTTAAATATATTGCAAAGGTTTCCGAGCTTAGCTTTGGCTATGAAGAGGCAATTGGATTCTGTGTTGATTCAAAAACAGTTAATGATAAAGATGGTATTTCTGCTGCTTTATTGATTGCTCAAATAGCTACAGATTTAAAGGCAGAGAATAAGACTCTGCTTGATCTACTGGATCAAATTTGGGAATCCTACGGATTCCATGCAACAGAACAAATCTCTATTCGAGTCAATGAAATTGCTCAAATTTCGAAAATAATGTCTAGCTTGCGAAAGAATCCACTAAAAGAGATCGCCGGTTTAAAAGTGTTAACTTTTGATGATTTATCTCATCCCAGCAATGATTTGCCACCGACTGATGGAATGCGCTTTGTACTTGAAAAAAATATTCGAATCATTATTCGTCCGAGCGGAACAGAGCCTAAAATGAAGTGTTACGTTGAAATAGTCAACCTCGATAAATCAATTGCACTTTCGCTACTTGAACAATTGCGCCCTTCACTGAGAGAATTGCTCTCTTAGATTTCGAGAGATCGGGTGGGGCATATGAAGTACTACGGTCTCATTGATGGCTCTGATTCCTCCTTAAAATCTTTTTTAAACAAATTATCTGGTGTAGATGCCGTCGGTGCAGATGCACGTGCATCAATGCTTGCGACTAGAAGTATTAAAACTTCAAGTAAACGATGGGCAATTGATACCGCAATTTCGATGGTGGATCTCACGACTCTCGAAGGCGCCGATACAGAAGATAAGGTTCAAGCCCTGTGTGCTAAAGCAGTTCGTCCGAATCCAAATGATCTCTCCGTTCCAAGTGTTGGCGCAGTGTGCGTCTATAACGACATGGTTTCGATTGCTAGAAAGCATTTAGATTTAATCGGTGGCTCTCACGTTCCTGTTGCCGCTGTCACCACTGCATTTCCATCTGGACGCGCGTCTATGGAAGTGAAAATTCAAGATACAAAAGATGCAATTGCAGCTGGTGCTTCGGAAATAGATATGGTTATAGACCGCGGAGCATTTTTATCAGGTCGTTACATAGATGTATTCAATGAAATCGTTCTAATCAAGGAAATCTGTGCAGACAAAGCACATCTCAAAGTTATTTTTGAAACAGGTGAACTTGTCACATATGACAACGTTCGCAAAGCTTCATATTTAGCGATGCTTGCTGGAGCCCATTTCATCAAAACATCAACAGGCAAAGTTTCTCCAGCTGCAACTCCTCCCGTCGTTCTCGTGATGCTCGAAGCTGTTCGCGATTTCTACGAGATGACAGGAGTCCGCAT
>CAFBPV010000019.1_pt1 | contig 11362 bp, 10 predicted proteins | sample 7269821 | NCBI WGS metagenome assembly CAFBPV01 (sample SAMEA6814155, study PRJEB35770) | uncultured Candidatus Planktophila sp. | biome: Freshwater; feature: Freshwater reservoir; material: water | place: Czech Republic | collected 2017-06-27 | depth 30m m | reverse complement strand
TGTTACGGAATTTCATTTCCTTACTCACGCAAATTCATTTTGCCAATTGGATTAAAGCCAGAAGCTGCAGCTGCAACGCAATTAGTAATCGCTGCCTTTATTTTGTTGCCATTTTATTTAATCAATGGAGTAGCACAAGATAAATACCGTCCCGGCCCAGTCTTTGCGATGTTGGCTCTCGGTATTTTTGGTCGCGGCTTTGCGTATATCTGGAATTTTCAAATTATGGCCGCTGCAGGAAGTGCGATTGCAAGTTCGGTTACTTATGTGACACCGATGGTTGCCGTGATTGTCGGCGTAATCTTTTTGGGCGAAGGTGTTTCTTGGTATGAACCAGTCGGTGGTGCAATTGTTTTATTAGGTGCCGCTATTGCTCAGGGGCGAATAAAACTTAGTCGATCTTAAATCCGTCGCGGATTGGTCCTAATTCGATTCCGGCTGCAGCGTGATCTGTGTTTTCTCCACGAGCAAGTTGAGCTGCATGTGCTTTGTTATGCCAGCGCTCTTCAATTTTTCCATAGCGCCAGAGCAATAATGCGACAGACCAAACAACTACGAAAGCGCCCACAATGAAGTACCCAGCACTGTTTAAATCGAAGGCGAGGGCGTAATCCCAAAAGCCACCAGTGAGGTTTAATTGTCCTGCTATTACTTGGCAGATTTCTAATCCACCAACAAAGAGTGCGACTGCCACAGAAAGTCCTGTGATTATGATGTTGTAATAAACCTTTCGCACTGGCTTTGAAAATGCCCAACCATATGCGAAGTTCATAAATGAACCATCAATTGTGTCGAGCAGTGACATGCCGCCAGCAAAAAATAGTGGAAGTGAAATAATCGCCCACCATGGAAGTCCGGCAACAACGGATGAACCAGCCAGAACTAATAAACCGATTTCAGTTGCTGTATCAAAGCCGAGACCAAAGAGAATACCGAGCGGATACATCTTCCATGACTTATCGATTCGACGAGCAATGGGACCAAAGAAGCGCATGAGCAAACCACGAGAGTTGAGATGTTTTTCTAACTCTTCATCACTATATGTGCCTTTGCGCATCTGGATAAAGACGCCGACGATAGATACCAAGATGACCAAGTTAAGAATTGCAATGAGCATCAAGAAAGTTCCAGAGACAGATGTGCCAATTAAACCTGTGTAGTGGTGAAGAGTTGAATCTTCATCTTTTAATTGACCACCTAGAGCTTTAATTCCAAAGTTAAGTAGAAGCGCTAAAGCGAAAACTACTGATGAGTGGCCTAGTGAGAAGAAGAATCCAACTGCAAGTGGACGTTGACCTTCTGACATTAATTTACGAGTCGTGTTATCAATTGCACTGATGTGATCCGCGTCGAATGCATGACGCATTCCAAGAACGTATGCGAGGGCTGCTGTACCCCAACCAAATAGAGATCCATCGCTTAATTCGTAACGACCACTTGTTGCTTTCAACATTAATAATCCGCCTGCAATGTGCAGGAATGCGATGAAGCCAAACATTGCACCCATTCGACGCCACTCAGCTTTTGTCAGACGATCGCGGAACGCGGACTTCTGGGTTTGGGCGATGACCTGGTTCATGACTACTTTCGACTGGATTGGCTAGATGCAAATCATTTGCAAGTAGCAAGGGTAAATCACGCTCAGCAGGCTGTCCATTTGAAATGAGCCATAAACTGGAGGGCATGAAGCGTGCACTGGTTGTCGTGATGGCTCTGGTGGCTTCTGTGCTTACAGCAGTACCAGCGCACGCGGCGCCGTGCGGCTGGGATGACAAAACTGGCTGGGTTGCACGTGAGAATGCAAAGCCAGGTGCAAAGCAGTGGGATCAAGGCGCACCAGTGCGAACAAGTGCGGATTTTTCACGTCGTGTGAAAGTTAAGAGAATCGAAGGATGGTTCGGCGCAACAAGTGCGCAGTGCGGACAGAACGTTGCATTGCACTTAGTCGGGACACAAAAAAATAGTGATACAACAATTTCCATTTATCGAATGGGTTATTACGACGGCGCTCGCGCACGTTTAGTAGCTGTAGAAAAAATTAGCGGCAGGTTATGGAAATTTGAACCGAATGAAAATACGCCGCCAGGTCAATATCTATTTCGTTTAGATGCATCACATCGTAAAACCTCCTTTGTTCCTTTGATTATTCGGAATGGCAAATCGAGGAGCGCCATAACTTTTATTTCATCAGTTCTTACATGGCAGGCATACAACCAGTGGGGTGGTGCCTCACTCTATAAAGGCCCAGATGCAAAACGCGAGAGTAAAGCTTTATCTGTCACGTTTAATCGGCCATACGACGGTGATGGTGCTGGGCAATTTAGATATATGGAGCTTCCTGCTCTGTCTTTAGCCGAACGAGCAGGTTACGAGATAAATTACATTACAGACATTGATCTTGATTCTGATCCGACAACATTGCGGAATACCAAATCCATTGTCGTTGGTGGTCATAGCGAATACTGGACGGCACGTATGCGTGGTGCGATAGATGCATCCGTTAATACCGGAATAAATCTGGTTTCACTGGGAGGAAACACTTCGTACAACAAAGTTACCTATGATCCAAAAACGCGAACCATGAGCGAAGTTATTATGTGGCGAGACCTAAGTATAAAAAAATCTGAATCCTTATTACTAGGTTCGCGGTTCTTTGCATCAGGAGTCAAGAGCGACTACATCGTAAGAAGTGCCGTTCAATGGCCATTTAACTCCTTGAAAAAAGGCCAGAAAATTGCTGGGGTGGTTGGTCGCGACGTAGGTGCGCCGGCAGTAGCCGGTAAAAGCGTGGGCGTTGAAGTTCTTGCCTCATCTGCGCCGGTGGGAGTGAAAAAGTTGGCAGCTATTGCAACGTATTACACACGCGAAAGTGGCGCGGGAATCTTAAATATCAATACGAGTGGTTGGGTATGCGCGATCGATAACAAGTGTCCAGGGGGGCATGTATTTGCAATGAAGACGCGTAAGCAAATTGCAGGTGTCACTGGTGCAATATTTGAAGGACTCACACGCGGGCCACTTGGAAAATGGCGGCCGGCAACAATTGATATTCCAGCGCAACTCTAAGAAATTGCGTATAGAGTCACGGTCATAACTCGCGGACAACGGGGAGGTCTGATGGGCGAAGATGAGAGCCAAGACGAGCTTGTAACTGAGGAAATGCTCTGGGACAGAATTCCAGAAGTAGATGGCGCGGAACGCGCAAGTACTTATTACGAACTTAGTGCCCGAATCTATGCCCGTGGACAATACGACGAAGCACTCGCACTCGCCGAAACCGCATGTGATATTTACGCAACACTTGGCGTTAATGCACCCTCTGAAGGTTTAGCACAAGCGTATTCAGCAATTGGTTACAACCTCAATCAATTAAAACGTATGGATGAAGCAGCAACTGCAATGAGTAAAGCTGTTGAAATTTTGCGTGAGAATAAATCTCCTATTGCACTAGAACTTGCTTGCACACTTGGCGAGTGGTGGTACTCATCAAAGAATTACGACAAAGTTATTTCAACAATGGAAGGGTGCGCACAAGAGCACCTAGTTGATGGAAATGAAATTGGCGCAGCAAATGATTTACATTTAATTGGTTGTGCTTATCGTGATCTCAAGCGCTATGACGAAGCGATTCGTTCTTTCCAGGAAGCACGTGCGCTATATAAGAGCAATAAAGAGGTAATTCACGTTGCTCGTTGCGATCAAAAGATTGCTTCTTGTTATGTAGAACTTGCAGATGGTGATGCTGCGCTTGAATCAGCACGCAAGGCGTTGGATGTATTTGAAACTGCTCATGATCACTTGCGTGAAACCTTTGCTCTATTTGAATATGGAAAAGCTCAGGTTTTGTTAGGCAAGCTAGAAGAAGGTTTAGATTCTTTGGATACTGTCCTTCAAACAGCTACGGAAGAAGATCCAAAGGACTTCGAATTTATTGTTGATATTGAATCTCGTATGGCAACTGTTATGCGCACACTCGGACGCGATAAAGAAGCCGACGAAATCGAACGCCGCTTAGCGTCTGTGCGCGATGCGATGATTGAAGATACGAACAACGAAGAAGAGCGCGCTTAAAACTTCATCGTGGCAGGTGCTGCAAAGCCCAGTGATACATCGCTATTGCGCCAGCCGCTGAAGCGTTCATTGAACGTGTAGATCCGTATTGGTTAATTTCGTAAATAACCGGGCATGCTGCAATAGCTTCTTCAGACATCCCGGCACCTTCTTGGCCAAATAAAAGCACGCATGTTTCTGGAAGATTCGCAGATTCAAGTTTTTTAGAGCCCGGAACGTTATCGATTCCGATTATCGGCACACTATTTTCGGTACACCATTTTTGGAAATCAGCAATTGTTGGGTGATGGATAACAGATAAGTATCTATCCGTAACCATTGCACCGCGTTTGTTCCAATCGCGTTTTCCAACAATGTGTACGGCTGTTACGTTAAAAGCATTTGCTGTTCGAACAATTGAGCCAATATTTAAATCGTGTTGCCAATTTTCAATTGCAATATGCAGCTTGTGACGCTTGGTATCTAGGTCAGCAACAATTGCTTCAACTTTCCAATACCGATAATGATCCAAAACATTTCTACGATCACCATTTTCAAGCAATTCGGAATCGAATTCATCCCCAGTGGGCCACGGTTTTTCATGAGGGCCAACACCTACGACTGGGAAAAATTCACCCGGTCCAATAGTGGCCGGTGGCATTGGTCTTTCCATGTATGCACTCTAAACTGAATCCATGAACCTCTCAATGATTAATACCATCGCATACATCCTTCATATGTTGGGAATCCTTGGAATATTAGTTTTATTGCTTGCACAAGGATCTAAAAAACCACGCAAATTCAATACTGGAATACTTCATAGTGCAGCTACAGCACTCGTGGCTGGATTGATCATGGTCGGCCTTCGTCATCCATTGAATGCAGATAATCCAACAGAGTGGCCACTTTTCAACAACTCAAAGATTGCAGTCAAACTTGGAATTGTTCTTATTATTTTGGTAATTGGTTATCGCCAAAATAAGAAATCAGTATTTACAACTAAGACGTGGGCTACCCTGCTCGGTCTTACAGTTGCAAATATTGTTATTGCCGTTACCTGGTAACTGCTAGTTAAAAATGATTAAGCGTCTTCGCCCACTGGGTATTTTGTTGGCCGTTGCGCTGGCAATTTCTTTCACCCCTGCGCAGGCGTTTGAGAAGCTAGCACCGACTTCTATTCCCAAAGTATTTCAAACACTCTCAAGTTCAAAGTTCTTAGCCGATCCATCAATGATCTTGGTGGATGCAAAGTCTGGCGAAGTTGTTTTTGAGAGAAATTCGACGCAAGCACGTAAACCGGCATCTGTTATGAAATTACTATCTGCGACATCGGTACTAACTTATTTAGATGCACAGAAAGTATTTAATACCAATATTTACAAAGGTGTGAATCCAGGCACAATAGTTATTCAAGGCGAATACGATCCGTGGATTTCCCTAATCCAATCGCAAGCTAAAAAAATGGGTCGCACATCTTTGCCACGATTGGGTTTTAACACAATTAATAAGTACAGAGAAATTACAGGCAAGAAAGCAAAAAGGCTAAAAATTTTATACACGGGATTATTTCCACAAGATTTAGCAAATCTTCAAGCATTTCTAAAAAAACGCGGAATTCGTACAACTGCTGAAAGAATTAAAGTTGATGATGCAATTGTGCAATCTGCCGAGCCACTCGTGCAGTCTGTATCGCCAACGCTAGAAACAATGGTCAAGTGGACCCTTACGTGGAGCGACAACGTTCTTGCAGAAAGACTCGCACGATTGGCTTCTGTTACATCAGGTGAAGCTTTTAATGATGAAGGAATAGCAAGTACTTTTCACACCGTACTGACAAACTTTGGAATTGATCCAGACAAGCTAGAAGTATCTGATGGCAGTGGTTTATCGAAACAAAATCGTGTAACGGCAAAAGCAATTGCTGAACTTTTGATAAAAATCAGAAATGATTCAAAATTCGCATCGATTTATGATGGGTTGCCTATTGGTGGAGTATCAGGCACATTGCAAAATCGATTCTTAACAACCGCGCCGCAAGCTGTTGGACTAGTCCATGCAAAGACGGGCACTCTTTCTGGGACAGTAAGTCTTGCTGGCTACGTCGACTCAGAAGACAGACAATATATTTTTGTGGCTATCGCAGATAAGATTCCGCGCAGATATAGCGCTTCCGAGCGAGCTCGAGATACGTTAGATCGAATTCTTGGAAAGATTGCAGCGCCGATTTTTCCAGAGTTAATTCCAGTTACGACTACGTAGAGAGTTGATTTTTGTGTCAGCACATCCGCTAGATCCGCTTTCTGCCGCAGAGCAAGAGTCCCTTGTTAAATTTGCACGCACTGCTTGGAAATTAGATCATCGTCATTTAATTGCGATGTTGCAGTTACATGAACCAACTAAAGAGTTTTTAAGTAATTGGAAATCCGGCGATGCATTTGTGCGTAATGGGCGCATCACAATCTGGGATCAAGAGAAGGCGATTGTTTCCGAAGGTGTTATCTCAACAAATGGTGAAGTAAAGAGTTACACAGAAATTCCTGGAGCTAAGGCGCCTGTTCTTGCAATCGAATCTGATCGTGCAATTGAGGTGGCTCGTAGCGATCAACGAGTCATAGATGCACTAAAAAAACGTGGGATTAATTCTCCTGATGACGTGCACATGGAAACCTGGCCAATTGGTGCCAAGATTCCTGATTACATCGATGATGGTCGTCGCGTTATCTGGACTCCTATGTGGCACAAGCGCGATAAAGATGGAAACTTTTATGCACATCCAATTAATGGTCTGCATGCAATTGTTGATATCGATAAGTTCGAAGTTGTTGGAATTGAAGATGATGAACAAACACCGATTCCACAAACTCCAGGTCCGTACCGCGAATCACAGCAAGAATCCCTTGTTCACTTAAAAGAGCTTTCAATCCACCAACCAGAGGGTCCTTCATTTAACGTCAATGGATGGCGAATTGATTGGGAACGCTGGAACTTCAGAGTTGGATTTGATCAACGTGAAGGTTTAGTAGTTCACGATGTTCGCTTTAATGACAATGGCACAGAGCGCAAAATTGCTCACCGCTTATCCATCGCAGAATTAGTTATTCCATACGGAGATCCAAGCCAAGGTGCGTATCGCAAGAACGCATTTGATACTGGTGAATATGGACTCGGAAACTTCACTAATTCACTCACACTGGGTTGCGATTGTTTAGGTGAGATTACTTATTTAGATGTTGCAGTCACCGATGGTGATGGAAAAGTACGCGAGATTAAGAACGCTATTTGTATGCACGAAGAAGACTTTGGAATTTTATGGAAGCACGTTGATATAGATGGACATCCAGAAGTACGCCGTAGTCGCCGATTCGTTCTTTCCTCAATTGTTACTGTAAATAATTATGAATATGGGTATTACTGGTATTTCTACCAAGATGGTGTAATTGAATTCGAAGCGAAACTCACAGGCATTCTTTTAACTCTCGGAGATAATCCTCATGCAGATCATCCATCTGCCACAGAAATCGAACCGGGCTTGTTCGCTCCATATCATCAACATGTTTTCTGCGCGCGGCTGGATTTAGATGTTGATGGACCAAACAACAGTGTTGTTGAAGTTGATTCTTTTGCACATCCAATGGGACCAAAAAATCCGTATGGTGGGGCATTTGAAACTAGTGAAACTGTTTTCAAGGACGAGAAAAGTGCTCAACGTTTATATGACTTAATGAAGTCTCGATACTGGAAAATTGTTAATCCAAATAAGAAAAACCACATGGGTAAACCAGTTGGTTACAAACTTATTACTGGTGGGAATTCATACCCATTAACTCTTCCAGAATCTGTTTTAGGTAAGCGCGCAGGTTTTATGTATCAACACTTGTGGGTTACTAAGAACACTGAAGAAGAGCGATACCCAGCTGGCGATTATCCCTTCCAACATCCAGGTGGAGATGGGTTACCACGATGGACGCAAGCAAACCGATCAATTGAAAATACAGATGTTGTTATGTGGTACGTCTTTGGACTAAATCACATTCCACGAATTGAAGATTGGCCAGTTATGCCAGTTGAGCGCTTAGGTTTTATGTTAAAACCAATGGGATTCTTTAAGCGCACGCCTGCAATGGATGTTGCTCCGAATAAAGAGGTTTGCAGTTGCGGTGGTAACTGCGCACACTAACTATGATGGTCAGGTGAGCACACATACCGCTGCTGAACAGGGTCGCGGATATTTAGATTTGATGAAGTTGCGAGTTGTTGAATTATTACTCGTTACGACTGTGCCGGCACTAGTTTTAGCAGAAGGCAAACTTCCAGGATTAGTTGTTACAGCTGCATCAATTATTGGCGGTACTTTGGCAGCAGGGGCTGCGAATGCGTACAACATGATTATCGAAAGCGATATAGATAAGTTAATGGCGCGAACATCTAAGCGCCCATTGGTTACTGGTGTTTTATCTAAACCGCAAGCAACGGTGTTTGCAACTATTGTTGCAATCGCATCGCTCATTATTTTCTGGGTATTTACAACTCCTCTTGCAACTCTTTTAACTCTTGTCGCAATTGTTTTCTACGTGGTTGTGTACACGATGGGATTAAAACGTCGTACTGCGCAAAATATTGTGTGGGGCGGAGCGGCAGGTTGCATGCCTGTCTTCATTGGATGGGCTGCCGTAACTAACTCGCTATCTTGGACAGCAGTTGCCTTCTTTATGGTTATTTTCTTCTGGACTCCACCACATTTTTGGGCGTTGGCAATCAAGTATAAAGATGATTACGCGGCTGCAAATATTCCAATGTTGCCAGTGGTTGCGACCCGTAATCGCGTGCACCACGAAATGTGGCTACACACAGTTGCGATGATTGTTTCATCCATTGCTTTGATTCGCTTTGCAGATCTGCAGTTATGGGCCTTGATTTTAACCATCGGATTAGGGCTTGTATTTGCCGGTCAACTTATTCAATTGCGCGAAACAACTCCGGATTACACCAAAGTAGCAGGAAAGATTTTCCAGTGGTCAATTACGTATTTGAGTTTGTTATCAGTATTGCTAGTTGTTGCTCAGCTGTTAAAGGCTTGAGTTAAATCTTTAATCAAATCTGCACTTGCTTCTAAGCCGACAGATAAACGCAAAACCGATGGAGTAATACCCATTGCTGCTTGGACCTCGGGACTTAAACGTTTGTGTGTTGTGGACGCAGGATGAGTAATAAGTGACTTGCTATCTCCAAGATTGTTAGAAATATCAATTACTACTAGGCGATCAAGAAAAGCGAACGCATCTTTTTTTGTGCCATTTAGTTCAATTCCGATAGTTGTGCCACCAGCTCCATTCATCTGCTTTTGCGCAAGAGCATATTCAGGATGAGATTTAAGTCCTGGATAGCGAACCGCTTTAACTTCTTTACGTGATTCAAGAAATTCAGCGATTGTTTGTGCGCTTGTATTCATCTTTTCTACGCGCATCTGCATAGTTTCAAGAGATTTAAGTAATACCCACGCATTAAACGCACTGATAGTTGGTCCTGTATGTCGAATAAATGGTAAGAAATATTCCTGCATGTAACCAAAGGAACCAAGGACCGCACCCGCTAGCACTCTGCCCTGTCCATCAATGTGTTTCGTTGCAGAGTACATGACCACATCTGCCCCAAGTTGTAATGGCTTCTGATAGATAGGTGAAGCCATAACGTTGTCAATAATTACTGTTGCGCCAACTTTATGTGCAAGGTCGCTCACCATCTTTATATCTACTATGTCTAACATCGGGTTACTCGGTGTTTCAATAAAGACTGCCTTTGTTGGAGAATTTAAAGCTGTTGCCCATGCACTTTGGTCATTGCCCTTAACGAGTTCGACTGTGACTCCCCATTTAGGCAAAATTTCAGTAAGCACGACATAGCAAGAGCTAAACATCGAAGCGGACGCAACAACGCGGTCTCCGGATTTCACTAAGCAAGCAATAGCGGCAAACATTGCAGACATTCCAGAACCAGTTGCTACGCAGAATTCGGCGCCTTCAATTGCAGCAAGTCTTTGTTCAAACATGGAAACTGTTGGGTTGGCAAAGCGACCATAAACAAAGTGATCAGTTTCATCAATGAATGCTTCTTCTGCTTCTTGCGCATTTGAATATGTAAAACCACTTGTGAGGTAAAGCGCTTCTGATGTTTCACCAAAACCAGAACGCGCAAGACCTGCACGTACTGCTTGTGTTTGTGGATCGAGTGTCCAATTAGGATCTGGACGCTCAGATCGGGGTTGGTAACCCCATGGGCGCTTTGACATAGAAGAAGTGTAATCGCCTGTGAGATAGTGGCGTCATGTCCTCTTTGGCGATATCCGTACGAGATCTGAGCAAGAAATACGGCGATCGTATGGCTGTTTCTCATATCAACTTTGATGTTCCACTCGGTGCTGTCTGCGGATTCGTAGGACCAAATGGTTCGGGTAAAACAACAACAATGCGAATGTTGCTTGGTTTAATTTCGCACACTGGTGGAAGCGGTCAAGTACTGGATGCATCTATTGATGAACCAGAAAAATACCTGTCTCAAGTAGGCGCAATGATTGAAGGACCAGCTTTTTATCCAGCACTTACTGGCGCGGAAAATTTAAAGGTCCTTGCAACTCTGGGTGGATTTCCAATTGAACGAGTACAAAAGTTGTTGAATCAAGTAGGACTAGGCGATCGCGCAAAGTCGAAGTACAAAACTTATTCACTCGGCATGAAACAACGCTTAGGTATTGCTGCGGCGCTATTGCCAAATCCAAAACTTCTCATGTTGGACGAACCAACAAATGGTCTTGATCCAGAAGGCATTCAAGAAGTGCGAGCATTATTGCGTTCGCTGGCAGATAGTGGAACGACGGTGTTTGTCTCTTCTCACTTATTATCCGAACTAGAAATCATAAGTGACTATTTAGTAATGCTTCGCAAAGGTGAAGTTGTCTTTGCTGGAAAGATTGAAGAGCTATTGCTTGCACAGCAGCACGTCATTATTGCCAAAGGTCAAAATCACACAGATCTAGAAAAGTTGGTTTCAATTGCAACATCAATGGGGCATAGTGCATCGATTAGAAATAACGAAGTACATGTTCATGCCGATGCCGAATGGGGATCAACACTCAATCGGGCTGCATTTGATGCGGGCATAACTTTGACGCAATTAACTCCACAATTACCAAACCTCGAAGAGACATTCTTTGAAATGACGGGGGATAAATAATGTTCCGCGTAGTCTTGGCCGAATTACGCAAACTACGTCGCCCTACTTTGGTATTCGGCACGTTTGGTGCTGCGCTCTTTTTTGC
>CAFBPV010000018.1_pt1 | contig 11736 bp, 12 predicted proteins | sample 7269821 | NCBI WGS metagenome assembly CAFBPV01 (sample SAMEA6814155, study PRJEB35770) | uncultured Candidatus Planktophila sp. | biome: Freshwater; feature: Freshwater reservoir; material: water | place: Czech Republic | collected 2017-06-27 | depth 30m m | reverse complement strand
TTTCGAACGCCCATCGGATGGAACACCAGTTATTAACGTTGATCGCGGTGGAAAAATTACATGGCATGGACCCGGACAAATTGTCGGTTACCCAATTCTTAGACTTTCTAAACCGACTGAATTAGTTGGCTTTGTACGCGAAATTGAAAGGGCACTCATCGACACATGTAATGAATTTGGATTACAGGTGCAGCGAATCAAAGGTCGTTCTGGTGTGTGGATCAAGGATGATGTTAATCCTCGCAAAATTGCAGCAATCGGAATCCGTGTAGCAAAAGGCACCACGATGCACGGCTTTGCATTAAATGTTAATCCTGATCTTTCCGCATTTTCTCAAATCATTCCATGTGGAATTTCAGATGCCGAAGTGACTTCAATGGCGCAAGAGTTAAATCGTGAGATTACTCCTGCAGAGGTATTGCCAATTTTAGAACGCAATCTCCTTTCAACGTTGGTTAAGGTGAGCGCATGACAATCGCACCTGAAGGTCGCAAAATGATTCGTATTGAGGCACGTAACGCTCTCGTGCCAATTGAACGTAAACCCGAGTGGATTAAAACGCGTGCAAATATGGGACCTGAATACACACGTCTTCGATCTCTCGTTAAATCCGAAGGTTTGCACACTGTGTGCCAGGAAGCGGCTTGTCCAAATATTTTTGAGTGTTGGGAAGATAAAGAAGCTACATTTTTAATTGGCGGAGAAAAATGCACTCGTCGATGCGACTTTTGTAATATCGATACCGGCAAACCAGATCCAATAGATCTCGAGGAACCACGCAAAGTTGCTGAATCTGTAAAAACTATGGGCTTGAAATACGCAACAATTACTGGTGTCACCAGAGATGATCTCGAAGATGAAGGTGCATGGCTTTATGCAGAAACAATTCGCAAGGTGCATGAATTAAATCCTGGATGCGGAGTGGAAATGCTCGCTCCAGATTTTCATGCAAATGCGGAGTTACTCAATCAAATCTTTGAAACCAAGCCAGAGGTTTTTGCCCATAACTTAGAAACTGTGCCTCGCATCTTCAAAAGCATTAGACCAGCTTTTACCTATGAAAAATCACTGAAAGTGATCACCATGGCACGTGACTTCGGATTAATAACCAAATCCAACTTAATTTTAGGTCTTGGAGAAACCCGCGAAGAGATTTCGCAAGCACTCGTAGATTTACGAAGTGCAGGCTGTGACCTCATCACAATTACACAGTATTTACGTCCCACGAATCGCCATCATCCGGTCGAACGTTGGGTTAAACCAGAAGAGTTTGTTGAACTTGCGACAGAGGCAAAAGAGATTGGATTCTTGGGTGTTATGAGTGGTCCCCTAGTTCGCTCCAGTTATCGTGCTGGCCGTCTATACAAAGAAGCAATGGCTGCAAAAACTGGTGCTTCGCGTGGCTGATCTTGTTTATCCGCCTGTTGTAGTCGCAATTAAATCTTTTTGGAAATATCTAGACCTTCGATTCGCTTTTTCAGGAGTAGAAAATATTCCACAAGAAGGTGGCGCGATTCTTGCCATTAACCACATTGGATATTTAGATTTTGCAATCGTTGGAACAGCGGTACTTCCTAAAAATCGTTATGTGCGCTTCATGGCTAAGAAAGAGATATTCGATAATAAATTAGCGGGACCACTGATGCGCGGAATGCATCATATAAATGTTGATCGAGCAAATGGTTCTGCCTCTTTTGTCGCAGCGCTTCGCGCACTACGTAAAGGTGAAATTATTGGAATATTTCCTGAAGGAACAATTTCTACCAGCTTTGAAATCAAAGGTCTCAAATCTGGCGCAGTTCGTCTTGCAATGGCCGCCGGTGTCCCCGTAATTCCAACAGTTATTTGGGGCAGCCAGAGAGTTTGGACGAAGGGCGTTAAAAAGAATTTGTTAAGAAAAAGTGTTCCAATCACAGTTTCATTTAGTGAGCCACTTCATTTTGCGAAAGATTGCGATGCAGATGCTGGGGAAAACCAACTCCGCAATGTACTTCTCTCCAGCCTAAATAAAGTGCAGGAAGAGTATCCAGATAGCCATCAGGGCCAACGTTGGGCGCCAGTGCGTCTTGGCGGTACGGCCCCTGCCCCACTAAACTTATGAGTATGTTCAAACGAAATAAGAATAAAGAAGCGAGCGTTAAGACACCGCGCTTTCAGACTTTTAGAGATGCTTATTCAGTCACGAAGAGTGTTAAACCATGGATTGCCTTTGCGCTCATTGCAGTGTTCATCGTTGTATGGGCAATTGGTATTGGTATTGGCTTCGCCCTTAATCATCCAATTTATTTGGCTTTCGTTTCACTTCCTGTGGCACTACTTGCTGCAATGTTTTTCTTTACACGACAAGCATCTACCGCTGCTTACTCGTCAATTGAAGGTCAGATCGGCGCTGGTGCATCAGTTTTGATGGCAATTCGTAAAGGTTGGACAACTACTCCAGCAGTTGCGGTAGCACGTAATCAGGACATGGTTCATAGAAGTGTTGGTCGTGCAGGAATTGTTCTAGTCGGTGAAGGTTCCCAAGGCATCAAAGTAATGTTGATCGAAGAGCGTAGAAAAACTGAACGCTTTGCACCCGGCGTACCAATTACTGAAGTCATTGTTGGCGATTTGCAAGGACAAGTTTCTATCCGAAAGCTACAAAAACACCTGGCGAAACTTCCTAAAAAATTATCTGCGCATCAGATGCGAGAAGTACGTGCACGCTTAAAAGCCGTTGGTGGTATGTCAATGCCTATTCCAAAGGGTCCACTTCCAAAAGGTGTACGTATTCGCTAATCAGTATTCGCTAATTGTTCAAAATAATCTTTGTTTTACTTAGTCGTTCGTGAATTCCTCGTCCATTTTCATCGTAAGTAACTGCTGTAATCACAATAACCATGAGCAAACTGCGTATAAGAGCCTGAAGAATTGTTGGTCGGCCTCCATTGTAGAAATTTACAATTTTCATTCTAAAAATCCTGTGCCCAGCAGATGCGCCTTGTAACGCAATTAATAGAAAATACTCAATAAAAAAAATGATCAGCGCTGGAACGCCGGCATGAGCAGTGCGTTCCAAGAAGGTTCCAGAACCGCTAAAAAACACAATTGCAATGAGATAGCTCGCTAACCAATCCAGGGTGATGGCGGCCATACGTCTGGCCAAACTAACGTCTCCGTGCATGCCATAAGCCTAACCTGAGCCTTGAGGCCTGCAATTCGTAACATGGACGTAACACGTGGGTTATGCCTTTTTCACCTTTAACTCGTAACCTTTGCTCAAGCGCCCTCGACGAAGCGGTGCGCAATGTTGCGATTAACTTCAACTGGGAGAAAAATGTTTAAGAACTCTGCAGAAATTTTTGCATTTATTAAAAAGGAAGACGTCAAATTAATCGACGTTCGCTTTATTGACCTTCCTGGAATTCAACACCACTTCAATGTGCCAGTTGAATCTTTCGATGAAGCAGTCTTTACAGAAGGACTCATGTTTGATGGTTCTTCGATTCGAGGCTTCCAAGCAATTCATGAGTCAGATATGAAATTGTTACCAGTTCCTGGTTCCGCATTCGTTGACCCATTTCGCAAAGAGAAAACACTCGTTATTTTATTTAGCGTTCACAATCCAGTTGATAACTCACCGTATAGTCGCGATCCTCGCGGTGTAGTTGGTAAAGCCGTTGAGTACCTTCAATCAACAGGAATCGCAGATACTGCTTTCTTCGCGCCAGAAGCTGAGTTCTATGTCTTTGATGCAATTCGATTTAAGACAGACATGCACGAGTCCTACCACCACATTGATTCCTACGAAGGTGCATGGAACACAGGCGCTGAATATGACGCCGATGGAACTCCTAACCGCGGTTATCGCACACGGATCAAGGGTGGTTACTTCCCAGTTTCTCCAACAGATCAGTTTGCAGATCTCCGTGATGAAATGGTCATGAATCTTGGCAAAGTTGGTTTACTAGTTGAACGCGCACACCACGAAGTTGGTACTGCGGGTCAAATGGAAATTAACTATCGCTTCAGTGACATTCTCAATGCCGGCGATGATGTAATGAAATTTAAGTACATCATTAAGAACACTGCGTGGGAAAATGGCAAGACTGCAACATTTATGCCAAAACCACTCTATGGTGATAATGGTTCGGGTATGCACGTGCACCAATCTCTTTGGAAAGATGGCAAGCCACTGTTTTTCGGTGAGGGATACGGCGATCTATCTGACATGGCACGTTGGTATGTTGGTGGATTGCTCAAGCACGCACCTTCACTGCTTGCATTCACAAACCCAACAGTAAATTCATATCACCGCTTAGTTCCTGGTTATGAAGCACCAGTAAACCTTGTTTACTCAGCGCGTAACCGTTCGGCATGTATTCGTATTCCAATTACTGGTTCGAATCCAAAGGCAAAGCGAATCGAATTCCGTTGCCCGGATCCATCATCAAATCCATATCTAGCATTTGCTGCAATGCTTATGGCCGGACTAGATGGAATTCAAAACAAAATCGAACCACCATTACCAGTTGATAAAGATCTTTACGAACTAGAAGGTGCAGAAGCTGCTGCAATTCCACAAGTACCAGGTTCTCTTGAAGCGGTACTTAATAACCTTGAAGCAGATCACGACTTCCTTCTCAAGGGCGGCGTCTTTACAAAAGACCTGATTGATACATGGATTGCGTTTAAGCGAACACAAGAAGTTGATTATGTGCGCTTACGTCCACACCCAGCGGAGTTCGAGCTTTACTACGATCTCTAAAATTTCAAATACAACAAAACCCCGCCGCTTCCGTGGCGGGGTTTTGCTATTGTTCATAACATGAGTCGCCTTGGTGCTTTCTTATCTAAATTTGTGAAAACAGAGAGTTCCAGCGGAGTAGCTCTTGTAATTGCATGCGCCATAGCACTTATTTTTGCGAATTCCCCTTTTAGTCAATCCTACGAATCAATATTTTCGCCATTTCATGACTTCATTAACGAAGGTTTAATGGCGATTTTTTTCTTTCTGGTTGGTCTGGAAATTAAGAGAGAGTTCACCGAAGGCGAGTTCAAGAATCCAAAGAACGCAGCTCTTCCTGTTTTCGCCGCTATCGGCGGAATGGCATTACCCGCACTTATCTTTGCAATTGTTAATTCTGGGGAAAGTGCCGCAAGCGCATGGGCTATTGCAATGCCCACAGATATTGCTCTTGCCTTGGGCGCGCTAGCCTTACTTGGATCACGAATTGATTCATCATTAAAAATATTCTTACTAACACTTGCCATTGCAGATGACCTATTTTCAATCATCATCCTTGGCATTTTTTACTCATCTGGCATAAGTGCCATCAAAATTGTTTCCACAATCGGGGCTGTCGCACTAGCTCTGGCTTTGCCAAGCGGGAAAAAGATAACAACTACCAGAGTAATTAACTGGATACATCCCTATAGCGCTTTCTTAATTATTCCACTTTTTGCACTGGCAAATATTGGAGTGCGAATAGATTTCTCAACCCTTGGACAAACCATCTCCTCGCCAATATCTACAGGCTTAATATTTGGACGTGTCATCGGAAAAATACTTGGAATTACTCTTTTTGCTTGGTTAGCAATTCAATTAAAATTTGCCGTAAAACCTACTTCATTAACCTATAAAGAAATTGCCGGAGCTGGGGCTCTTGCGGGTATGGGACTTACTGTTTCACTCTTTATCGCCGATCTGGCATTAAATACCGCAACTGATTTAGCACAAGTAAAGGTTGGATTAATTAGTGCCGCAATTCTCTCTGCTCTTCTTGGCATCTCGATTCTGCAAAAATTCTCTCTTAAAAACGACTAATTTTCCTGTTTACTGATTTGATTTCTTCCAAAGATAAGGCGACCAATTACGCCAACGAGCATCGCAAGCATTACACCTACATTGGCATAGGCCCATGCACCATCTTTGCCACCAAGGACTCCTAAGAAATAACCCTGCCAGTTCAGCCACGATGCAAAGGTATTGGTGACAAAACCCCAGCCAATGATTGTTCCAATTACAACAATATAGATTGAACTCCAATTCACTGAACCGTATCTACCCACTGGGTTAAACAAATCTTCTTCGCTATAACTCTTCTTGCGCATCAGGACATCTGTCACAAATACTGCGCTCCACGCTGCAACCGGAACACCTAATGTAATTAGAAAACCTTGGAAAGGCACAAAAAAGTTATCAGCAATCCAAACGATATAGATCACGCCAATTAACATCACAACACCATCGATAGATGCCGCAATATGGCGCTTAACGGGAACTCCAAGGCTAACAAGTGTTAATCCTGAGGAATAAAGATCAAGAATTGCACCACCAACTAAACCTAATATTGCAACAAGTGAGAAAATGATTAAGTACCACGTAGGCAGCAGTGTTGTCAGCGCACCGATTGGATCCATCGCAATTGCAGCGGATAAATCTGTGTCACTAGCAGATAGTGCTGCCCCGTAAATTACTAAGACAATTGGAACGATTGACGCTCCTAAAACAGTCCACCCGACTACTGATGAACTCTTTACCGTTCGTGGCAAGTAACGAGAATAATCTGCAGCAGCATTTACCCACCCGAGACCAATTCCTGTTATTCCAAAAATTAAAGCACCTACAAAACCTTGGATAGATCCATTAGGAATTGTGAATACCGCGCTCCATGTAACTGAATCTAACGTAAGTGCAATGTAACCAAGTGTCAAAACTATTGTGACTAAGGTCAGATACTTTTGAATTCTCATAATCACTTTAAATCCAAGAACACCACCTATGAGTGTGAGCGAAACCGCCACGATGAATCCAAAAATCATCGCAATATTGCGATCCACATTGCCTACGCGTTCAAAAACGGTTCCAGTTGCTAAAGTCGCCAGTGATACTAAAACGGTTTCCCATCCAACAAAAACCAAATATGAAAGAAATCCAGGCAAAACATTTCCCTTAACCCCAAATGCGGCACGGGAAAGAATCATGGTTGTTGCGTTTGATTTTTTCCCTGCCAGAGAGCTGAACCCAACAACTAAAAATGAAAGAACTGTTCCCGCGATTGCCGCAAAAGTTGCTTGCCAAAATGAGATACCGAAGCCTAGAAAAAACGAACCATATGAAAGAGCCAGCAACGAAACATTTGCCCCACACCATGGCCAAAACAAATCTCGTGCTCGTCCGTGACGTTCATTTTCTGCAATGACGTTAGTGGAGTTGATTTCATATGCTGGCATTTTTTGCATTCCGCTTTCCATAATTTAGAGCCAAGAATAATGTAATTCCAATGCCTATCCCCCAGATTAAGTCAATGGCCAATGTCGTTAAGGCGGTGACAACTAAAACAGCGGCATCGGCCTTAGTTGTTCGTAGAGATTCCATAATTGAGACAGGGTTAAGAATCCGATAACTGGTGCCGATGAGCACCCCAGCAATTGCTGCGCTAGGAATTGCAGATACAAGTGGAGCGGCAACAAGAGCAACAAGCAATAAGACCAATGCGTGAAATACAGAAGCATATTTTGAATGCGCATGTGCTCGCACATTGACGCTGGTTCTTGCAATTGCTCCAGTGGCTGGCATGCCCCCAAATAAGGACGCAACAACCGTTGCTACTCCTTGACCGAGTAATTCCTTGTTTGTATTGAAGTGTTCTGTAATCGGTACGTGTGCCATCGAATCTGCAACACGAGCCGACAATAGCGACTCAATTGCACATAGTGCAGCGATCATCGCTGCGGGCAGCAATAAGTGTTGGATTAATCCAAAATCTAGAAGGCCGCCGCTCCACGTACCGATGGAGCGCGGAATCGTTCCAATCGTTGAGCTCTTAATTGAAAAGACATGCAAAACCAGAGTGACAACAACTATGGCTACCGCACTTGCTGGAATGTGAAACGTAAGGTGAGTTTTTTTCCATAGTTGAGGGAAGATAAATTTAATCAATATAGTAAGTACAACCAACGCCAGAGTTTGCCATTGAATTCCTGATTTGAGTGCATCGGTAATTGTGCCAACCGCTATAGGAATACTTCTATCCCCTGCATGTTTTGCTATACCGAGTGCGAGTGGGATTTGTTGAAGTGCAATTACAGCTGCAATTCCAACTGTAAAACCTTCAACAACTGGCCAAGGAATTCTGTTAATAAATGGTCCAGCTTTAATCAGTGCTAAAACGATGACAATTAATCCAGCCATCAACCCCAGGAGCGGAATCGCCTTAATTCCATATGAATGAATAATTGGAACCAGCACAACTGTCATCGCACCTGTTGGACCGCTGACTTGAAAGCGAGATCCACCAAGAAGGGCAGCTACAAATCCGGCAAGAATGGCTGTTGTAAGTCCGGCAGCAGCCGACATTCCAGATGTAATTCCAAAGCCAAGTGCAAGTGGCAGTGCAACTATTGCGACAGTAATACCTGCAATTGCGTCTCGAACTAAATTTTTAGTATCCAATAATTTCAATCGAGGAAGAAATCAAGCAGAAAATCCTTGGTTCCTGGAGTAACTGAGTACTTTTCTAAATCTGTGATTCCCTCACTTGCAAGGAGTACGTCATCGACAAAAAAATTGCCAGTGCACTCTTTGGCATCTCGATTAAAAATGATGTGCGCAGCATCAGCCAATATTTGCGGTGTGCGACCTGCAGATGCATCTATACCGGGAATCATCGCAAGCGCTGCGGTATCGATTACGGTGCGAGGCCATAGGGCATTAACGCCAATGCCATCTCGCTTGAACTCTTCGGACATTCCCAAAACACACATACTCATTCCGTATTTAGCCATTGTGTAAGCAACGTGGTTTTTAAACCAGACTGCCTTCATCGATAGTGGCGGAGAAAGATTCAAAATATGCGGATTACGACCATCTTCTGCTGACTTTCTTAGGTGCGGTAGCGCGGCTTGTGAAACCAGAAAAGTTCCCCGCACGTTTACATCAAACATCAGATCAAAGCGCTTTGCAGGAGTTTGATCGGTGCGAGTCAAATTTATGGCACTTGCGTTATTGACCACAATATCTATACCGCCGAATTGTTCGACCGTTTTATTAATTGCAGCCTCAACCTGTGTTTCATCACGAATATCACATTGAATCGGAAGCGCTGTACCGCCAGCGTCCTCTATCTCTTTTGCTGCCGAAAAAATTGTTCCTGGCAGTTTTGGATTCACTTCCGCAGTTTTGGCGGCAATTGCAATGAGTGCACCATCTTGTGCAGCACGCAACGCAATTGCTAAACCGATGCCACGTGAACCACCGGTGACAAAAATGCGCTTTCCAGCAAGTGACATTACTATTCCTTCTTTGCCTTGAACTTCATGAATGCATCCATTGCTTCTTCAGATTGAAGTGCCATTGAAAACAATTCAAACTCTACGTGCATGACCGCTGCTACTGCGTCGTGAGATCCGCTCTTAAGAAGAGCCTTAGTATTAATAATTGCTTGCGGTGGTTGTTTTGCAATCTGTTTGGCAATTGCGGTGGCTGCAGCAATTGGATCCTTTTCAATGTGCGCAACCAGTCCCATTTCTTTTGCAGAAACTGCGCCGAATGACTCTCCAGTCATAAAGACTTGCGCAGCTCTTTGATAACCAACGAGTCGCGGAAACAGATAACTAGATCCGGCTTCTGGAACTAATCCCAGAGAAGTAAATGGCATCGAAAATTTTGCAGTTGCAGATGCAATAATGACATCGCAATGCAGCAACATGGTTGTTCCGACGCCGACAGCATTTCCCTTCACTGCCGCCAGAAGTGGTTTTGGAAAATTCAGCAAAGCTTCCAAAAACTTAGCTACTTCTGAATCGCTTTGTGTTGGAGGATTCGATATGAATTCACCAATGTCATTTCCAGCGCAAAAATGATCACCTTCGCTTGCGAGGATCACGGCTCTAATTCCAAAATCTCCAGCAGCATCGTTGAGTGTGCTTGCTAATTTGGCGTACATGTCGCGCGTCAGTGCATTCATCTTCGCTGGGCGATTGAGCCTGATTGAGAGGATTTGCTCGGAAGTGTCCGTCAAGATTTCATTCATCCGAGCATCTTAGAGGTATCGCAAATGCCTTCCGAGGGTAGACAATGGCTATACGGCCACGGAGAGGTCCACATGGAAAGAATAAAAATTGCACAACGCGACTTAACGCCATTTGAACAGCTGGTACTTGGGCTACTTTGCGAGGGAAAATCTAATTCAGCAATCGCACACGAAACTTCGCACACCGAAAAGGTTGTTGAAAACACAGTGTCTCGAGCGGCCAAAGCATTTTCGATTAAGTCCGATGCTGAAACCAACACCCGAGTATTACTTGCACTGGCTTTTCGCACACACTATGGGGACAACGCCTTCGACAAATTAGAAGTTGAGTGCAAGCACTTTGAAAGTGGTCCCAATGGCGAATCTATTTGTCATCGTCATGATTAAGCTGTAACTCACTTCACATTTTGCTGAGTGCTGCCACCAGCACTTTTGATATGCCTAAGTACTCCTTAAGTCTTTAATTGTCATGTAGTGATAAGTACCAAAACTACACAACAATTAAACATAGGAGAGAAACAAAATGAGGCGCAAGACTTTTGACAAGATTGTAACTTTTGTAGGATTCGGACTTTCAGTTTTCCTACTTGTACTCGCAGGACTTCTTAACTGGGGCGCAACATTTGCGCAAGACTCTGTAAAGAGTCAACTTGAGAATCAAAATATTGCATTTCCCGCTGCTGAAGCAATGCCACCAGCAACAAAAGATCAATTGACAAAATGGGCTGGCATGCAAGTAACAAAAGGTGAGATGGCTAAAGATTATGCAGATCTATACATCTGGGAACATATGAAAGGTGCTGCAAAAGCTGGCGTAGGTAAAGAAGCTACGTATTCAGAAGTTTCTGGAATGTACTTGGGTGCCGTTGCTAGTGGAACAGCCACCCCCGAAGATGTAAAGAAACTTGGCGATCTTCGTCAAACTCTATTTATGGGAAACACATTGCGTGGACTTCTATTGGAGGCTTACGCATTCGGAACACTTGGAAACATTGCCGCCATAGCTGCATTGGCTTCACTAGTCGGAGGTATCTTGCTTCTTCTACTTTCTATCGCGGGGATTGTTCATATTCGTCGCACTCCTGAAGAGGCGACGATTTAACCCTCAACTCTCCGTGAGGGAAGTAAAAACCCCCCTGACTTTTGTCAGGGGGGTTTTTCTTTTACCGAGAGTTTTAATTAATTAACGTTCAAGCTTTCCTGAAATGAATTCTTCAGTTTTAACGTGTGCTTGTTCGTCAGTGTATTGAGTAGGCGGAGTCTTCATGAAGTAACTAGATGGTGAAAGTAGCGCTCCACCAATCTTGCGATCAAGACCAATCTTTGCGCAGCGAAGTGCATCGATGATGACACCAGCAGAGTTTGGCGAATCCCATACTTCCAGTTTGTATTCAAGATTTAGAGGGACATCTCCGAAAGCGCGACCTTCGAGGCGAACGTAGGCCCACTTGCGATCATCGAGCCAAGGAATGTAGTCAGAAGGTCCAATGTGAACGTTCTTTTCTCCGAGGTCGTGATGTAACTGTGAAGTCACAGAGTTTGTCTTAGATATTTTTTTAGATTCAAGGCGATCACGCTCGAGCATGTTCTTGAAGTCCATATTTCCACCAACGTTTAATTGGTAAGTGCGATCTAGGTGCACGCCGCGGTCTTGGAACAACTTAGCCATGATTCGGTGAGTAATAGTTGCGCCAACTTGGCTCTTAATGTCATCGCCGAC
>CAFBPV010000016.1_pt1 | contig 11766 bp, 11 predicted proteins | sample 7269821 | NCBI WGS metagenome assembly CAFBPV01 (sample SAMEA6814155, study PRJEB35770) | uncultured Candidatus Planktophila sp. | biome: Freshwater; feature: Freshwater reservoir; material: water | place: Czech Republic | collected 2017-06-27 | depth 30m m | reverse complement strand
GCACAGAAAGCTCGGGAAGCGCGACAGAACCAGACCCACATTGTGGTGAAGGAAGTGCGTATGCGACCAAAGATTGAAAATCACGATTACGAGACAAAGCGTGCTCACATCGAGAAATTCCTCAAAGGTGGCGACAAGGTAAAGGTGACGATGCAGTTCCGTGGAAGAGAGCAGACGAGACCAGAACTTGGTTTCAAACTCTTGCAACGTCTTGCTGAAGATGTCGCATTGTTTGCATTTGTGGAGTTCGCCCCAAAGCAAGAGGGACGAAATATGACAATGGTATTAGGACCGACGAAGAAGAAGACAGAAGCAGTAGCAGAACAACGTGCAGCACGAAAGGCTAAAGAACTAGCCGCTGCTAAAGAAGAAGTTTAAATAGAAACCGAACTAGGGAGAGCACAATGCCAAAGATGAAAACGCACAGTGGAGCGAAGAAGACGTTTCGCATCACAGGAACCGGAAAAGTTATGCACGAACGTGCAGGCAAGCGCCACCTCCTCGAACATAAGTCTTCACGTGTAACACGTCGTTTGAGCACTGAATCAGCAGCGAAGCCGTCAACTACATTTACAGCCAAGCGCATGCTTGGTCTTAAGTAAGGAGCGTGAATTAAATGGCTAGAGTAAAACGTGGAGTTCACGCAGCAAAGAAACGTCGTACAACTCTTGAGCGCGCAAGCGGTTACCGCGGACAACGTTCTCGTCTTTTCACAAAGGCGAAAGAACAAGTTACGCACTCGATGGTTTATGCATTTAATGACCGTAAAGATAAGAAAGGCGATTTCCGTCAGCTATGGATTCAGCGAATCAATGCTGCAAGTCGTGAAAATGGCCTTACCTACAACCGTCTGATCCAAGGATTAAAGAGCGCTGGCGTTGAGATTGATCGCCGCATTCTTTCGGATTTAGCAACGAATGATCCTGCTACGTTCAAAGCACTTGTTGATGTGGCTCGTAAGAGTCTTACATCTGCTTAATCATTGCTTATGATTGAGAGCCTTAATTCCCCGCACGTTGGGCGAGTTAAGGCTCTTATCAGTTCTAGAGGTTCGAAAGAACGCGGTGATTCTGGGTTATTTATTGCAGAAGGTATTCAATGTATTAAAGAAGCTATGCAATCTGAATATGGTCCAGAATTACAAACGATTTTCTGTACAAATTCTGCACTTGAGAAATACGCAGATGTCATAAATCAAGCTACGTGTGAAGTCCTAAGTATTTCCGATGATGTTTCAAGGGCAATGTCAGACACTGTCACCCCGCAGGGATTAATCGCTATTTGCAAAATCCCGAAGTCTGAATTTCCAGTGATCTCCAATTCTTCTAGCAAATTTGTGTACCTCAGTGAAATTCAGGATCCTGGAAATGCTGGCACCATTATCCGATCGGCGGATGCATTTGGATTTGATGCAGTTCTGATTTCACCAAATAGCGTTGATATTTATTCACCAAAGGTAGTAAGAAGCACTGCTGGTTCTTTGTGGCACATACCGGTTTTCCAAGGCGTTACCCTAAATGAAATTATTGATTGGGATTGCCAATTCATCGCATTGGATGCAAACGCAGAAATGCCAATTTCAGAGGTGCGTGCAGATCGATCCGTCGTTGCGATTTTTGGTAATGAAGCAAGGGGATTGAATACTTCGCAAGGTATTTTTGGTTCCAAGGATTCAATAGTTCCCGTGAAAATTCCTATGCAGGGTAATGCCGAAAGCCTTAATCTTTCTGCGGCGGCAAGCATTGTTATGTATCAATTGGCTAATATCCCGACTTCCTAAAGTGCCAGGCATTAGACTTTCGCCCATGAATGCGCAAGAGATTCAAGGGTGGGTAGATGCGGCTCAAGCGGCTTTTGATTCAGCCACAAATCTTGATGAACTTAAAAGCGCGCGGTTACTTCACTCCGGTGATAAATCATCAATCGCTGGTGCCTCTCGAAATTTAGGCTCCTTATCTCCGGATGAAAAAGCTTCGTATGGAAAAATTATTGGAGATGCTAAGTCCGCTATTACGGAATCTTTATCTGTAGCCACCAAACGTTTAGAAAATGAACGTGATGAAAAAATGCTCGCCGAGGAAGTAGTTGATATAACTTTGCCTGTTCGCAGGTTTCATCGGGGAGGACTGCATCCAATAAGTATTATTAAAAATGACATTGCTGATTTTTTCGTTGAACAAGGCTATTTCATCGAAGAAGGACCTGAATTAGAATCGGGTTGGCTCAATTTTGATGCTTTAAATATTCCAGCAGATCATCCAGCTCGAACTATGCAAGATACATTCTTCATCGAGCCTCTTGAATCTGGAATGGTTCTACGAACTCATACATCACCAGTGCAGATCAGAACAATGCTTACTAAAGAACCCCCTATTTACGTTATCTGTCCGGGTCGCACTTTTAGAGCAGATGAATTAGATGCCACACATAGCCCTGTGTTTCATCAAGTTGAAGGTCTTGTGATTGACCGCGGAATCAATATGTCTCACCTGAAAGGCACCTTAGATAATTTTGCTAGATACATGTTTGGTCCGGATGTAACAACCAGGCTGCGACCATCTTTTTTCCCATTCACTGAACCAAGTGCCGAAGTTGATGTTTTCTTCAATGGGAGATGGATTGAGTGGGGCGGCTGCGGCATGGTTAATCCGCGCGTCTTAAAAACATGTGGAATTGATACCGATGAATTCAGTGGTTTCGCTTTTGGTATGGGACTCGAGCGCACTCTCATGGTTCGACATGGAATTACCGATATGCATGACATCGTCGAAGGTGATTTGAGATTTACTCGCCAATTTGGAGTTGGTTTGTAATGCGCGCACCCTTGTCATGGATAAAGGATTTTGTTGAAATTCCATCTTCTCTTTCTGTTGAAGAAATAGGCAAAGGTTTAGTCCGTGTTGGATTTGAGGTTGAAGAAATTATCTATCAAGGGTCAGACATCAAGGGCCCACTTTCTTTTGCGGAAGTTCTTTCAATTGAAGAAATAACTGAGTTTAAAAAACCTATTCGATACGTGGGTCTTGATTGTGGTGAGAAACAAACACGTTACGTAATTTGCGGTGCTATCAACTTTGCTGTCGGCGATATTGTGTTGGCAGCGTTACCGGGTGCTGTTCTACCAGGAGATTTTGCAATAGCGGCTCGTGAAACTTACGGAAAAACTTCCAATGGAATGATTTGTTCCTCTAGAGAGCTGGGACTAAGTGATGATCATGCTGGAATTATGGTTTTCCGCAAGGACCAAGTTTCAATCACAGATGACGTTAGAGAGAAACTTGCAGTTGAGGATGTAATTTTTGATATTGCCGTTAATCCCGATCGTGGTTATGCATTGAGCATCAGGGGAGTCGCTCGCGAAATTGCGGGAGCTTTTGATCTGAAATTTGTAGATCCGGTTGAGCAATTACGTGGAGTAAATTTCGAAAATACGGGCAAGGGTGTTCAACCAAAAATTGAAGATAAGGACACAGCATCAATTTTCTACCTTCGCACCATGTCACATTTTGATTCCAAAGCAGCAACGCCTTTATGGATGCGTCGTCGTATTGAAAAGATGGGAATGCGTTCGATTTCTCTTGTTGTAGATATTACAAATTATGTAATGCTCGAATTAGGTCAGCCTCTACATGCTTTTGATCGCGAGAAAATAAAAGGCAATCTGGTAATCAAGCGTTCTGGTAAAGTTGAAAAATTCATAACACTTGACGGTCAGGAACGCATTCTTGATCCCTTAGATCTAATGGTTAGCGATGATGAGAAAGCGCTTGCCTTGGCAGGCACTATGGGTGGCTTATTCTCAGAGATAACCGAATCTACGAAGGAAATCGCACTCGAAGCGGTTCGCTTCAATCCAGAATCTATTGCTCAAAATTCACGGCGACATAAATTGTCTTCAGAAGCATCGCGTAGATTAGAGCGTGGTGTCGATCCATCATTAGCTGAGTTTGCATCAGCGCGATTTGTGCAATTGCTGACGCAACATAGTTCAGCCAAGCATGTTGAAACTGCAAGCACAGGCGAAGCAAAATATCCACCCGTTTTCGAAATTGATCCTGCACAGATTTCACGGATACTAGGATTTGAAGTGTCTAATACTCGGATTATAAATGCCCTTCGAACCATTGGCTGTGATGTTGATGAGAAGAAATGGTTAATTGATCCACCTTCCTGGCGCCCGGATTTAACAAATATTTCTGACATTGCCGAAGAAGTAGCACGCATTATTGGATACGACAGCATTCCTTCAATTTTACCTAACCGACCTATTCATGCGTCACTTACAGCGAAACAAAAACGTAGGCGGGTCATTTCGCAATTCTTAGCAAATCGTGGTTTCGCCGAAGTTCTTACTTTCCCATTTACAAACCAAAAAATGATTGATGACATGGGTTTTCTTGGACCGCGAGCAAGTACGTACGCACTGGCAAATCCTATGTCAGAAGAAAATCCACTTCTTCGCGTTCATTTGGTTCCTGGATTAATTGAAGTTGCGCAGCGAAATATAAATCGTGGAGCTCAAGATTTTGCGATTTTTGAGATGGGCTCAATATTTAGAGGTTCACAAAAATTGGGACCTGGGATTAGCCCTGAGACATCTAGTCGTCCTAGTGCAGATATTATTTCGAGCATATTTGCTTCTGTTCCATCACAGACAGAGATGGTTGCTGGTTTATTGGTAGGTAAAAAGGAATTAGAGAATTGGCAAGGTAAGGCTGATCCGTATACGTGGAAAGATGCTATTGCTACTGCTCAAGAGATATTAGAGTTGTGTCACTTAGATTTTGAAATTAGAAGGTCCGATCTGGCTCCTTGGCACCCTGGACGTTGCGCCGAATTAGTTGTAGACGGGACAGTGGTTGTGCATGCGGGTGAGGTTCACCCGCGAATACTTTCTCAATACAATTTGCCACCTCGATCTAGCGCTTTTGCCATCAACTTAGGACTTCTACCTGATGCTCCATTGGTGCGCCCGTTAAGAGTTGGTGTTATGCCTGCAGCAACTCAAGACGTTGCACTCATTGTGGATGCCAGTGTGAATGCTCAAGATGTAGCGGATGCATTAAAAGAGGGCGCTGGAGCTTTGCTCGAGTCAATCTCATTATTCGATAGATACGACAAGATCGGTGAAGGGAAAATTTCTTTAGCTTTCACACTTACTTTTAGGGCGCAGGATCGAACATTAACCGGTGAAGAGGTTTCAGCAATGAGAGAAGCAGCAACCAATCTAGCTGCCAAGCGTTGTGGGGCTGTAGTACGTACCGCATAATTATGCATATATTTGCATAATTACCCATATCCTTATAGCCTTCTTGCATGAAAACTGCCGTCATAGGTGCCAGCGGATACGCGGGAGGCGAACTCCTTCGCTTGCTCTCGACGCATCCGCATTTGCAAGTGACTCAAGTAACCGCTCATAGCAATGCTGGAGAGTTAATCACAAGCATTCATCCTCATCTCACAACGCATAATGGTGAAAGATTCTTAAGTATTGATTCACTCAAATTTGAAGATATCGAAGTTGCGTTCATGGCTCTGCCACACGGACAATCAGCGGGGATTGTTGAGAAGTTCTCGAAAAATACAAAGATCGTGGATCTGGGTGCGGACTTTAGATTAACTGATGCTGCACAATGGTCAAAATATTATGATGGAATACACGCAGGAGCTTGGACTTATGGATTACCTGAAATACCTGGCAACAGAGCGAAAATATCGGAATCATCACAGATCGCAAATCCTGGTTGCTATGCAACGTCAATTATTGCCGGAGTTCTACCTGCGTTAGATGTTATTGATTCTTCAGACATTGTTGTTGTAGCTGCATCCGGAACAACAGGGGCGGGTCGAAATGCGAAGATATCCCTGATTGCAAGTGAAGTTATGGGTTCGTTAACTTCCTATAAATTCGGTGGCGTTCATCAACACACTCCAGAAGTTGAACAAGCTTTAAGTCAGGCCTCAGGTAAGGAAGTGAAAATTTCGTTCACCCCAATTTTGGCGCCAATGCCGAGAGGTATTCTTTCAACAATTACCGCTCATTTATCTGAAGGTATTGACACCGAAAAGGCCCATTCTCTCTTTAGAAGTTTTTACCAAAACGATTATTTCATTGACGTATTACCAATTGGTCAAATGCCTAAAACAGCTTCCTTAACTGGATCAAATAAAATCCAAATACAGGTCGCTGTAGATGAACACACTCATCGTCTTATCATTAGTGTTGCTATTGATAATTTGGGTAAAGGAGCCGCCAGCCAAGCGATACAAAATGCGAATCTCATGTGTGGATTCCACGAAGGCGCAGGTTTATCAACGGATGGATTAGGCGCATGAAATTGCCTCAAGGTTTCGTTGCAGCAGCAACAGCGGCTGGCTTAAAGAGCACAGGGGCTAAGGATTTAACTGTAATTGTTAACCAAGGTCCTATGAACTGGGCATCTGCAGTATTTACCACTAATCAAGTAATTGCTGCTCCTGTTATATGGAGCAAAGAAGTTATCAAGGGGTCTGCAGTTCGCGCGGTTGTTCTTAATTCAGGTGGAGCAAATGCCTGCACCGGTTCACAAGGTTTCCAAGATACGCACAAAAGCGCAGAGCATGTAGCTACACGTCTCAAACTTTCTTCTTCCGAAGTTTTCGTCTGCTCTACGGGAATGATCGGTGAATTTTTACCGATGGATAAAGTTCTCAATGGTATAGATGTGATTTCTGCTAATTTATCAAATGAAGCGTTACTTGATTGCGCTGAAGCGATTATGACAACTGATTCCATCCCGAAAATTTCTACTGTGCATGCTTCTGGAGTACAGATGAGCGGAATTGCTAAGGGTGCCGGGATGTTAGCGCCGGCCTTGGCAACCATGCTCTGTGTGGTTATGACCGATGCTGTTCTACCTAAAGATGCAGATGCAATCTTTAAGAGTATTGTTGACAAAACTTTTAATCGAATAGATTCTGATGGTTGCACATCAACTAATGACACGATTCTTTTTATGTCTTCGGGAGCGAGTGGGATCGAAATAACCGCCAATCAATGTACTTTGATGCTTGACGAAGTATGTGCGTCCCTGTCTAATCAATTAATTGCCGACGCTGAAGGTTCAACTAAGACCATTCACATAAATGTGAAAAATGCTGCTTCCGAATTAGATGCAGTTGAAGTTGCACGTGCATGCGCCAGAAATAGTTTATTAAAAGCTGCAATTTTCGGTGGGGACCCTAATTGGGGCCGCGTGTTAGCCGCAGTTGGGACAGCTAAAGCGTTCATGAATCCGCACACTATAGATGTCACTCTCAATGGCGTTCCTGTTTGTGTTTCGAGCGCTCCGGGAACGGACAAATCTTCAGTGAATTTCCTCGATAGGTTGGTTTCGATTGATATCAATTTAAATGTTGGATCAAGTTTTGCAAAGGTCATGACTAATGATTTATCTCATGATTATGTTCACGAGAATTCTGCGTATTCAACATGATGATCATTAAATTTGGTGGTCATGCAATGAAAGATACTGAGGGTTCATTCGCGCACTCGATTAGCTCAGCTCTATCCAAAGGTGAGAAAGTAATCGTTGTTCACGGTGGAGGCCCTCAGATTAATGCTGAACTATCTCGGCTCAACATCGAAAGCACATTTGTGGATGGATTTCGCTATACGACAGAAGAGATATTTACCGTCGTCGAAAATGTTCTCACCAAAATTGTTGGTCCTGAAGTGGCTTCCAACCTTGTTTCTAACGGCATCAAAGCGCGGTCAATCTCCGGTAAGGATTCTAATATTTTGCTGGGTTCAAAGATTGAAGGTTTAGGCAGAGTAGGAAAGATTTCCAAGGTGAATATAGATCCCATACAAGAACTCTTGGATGCTCAGATTATTCCTGTAATCGCTCCAATTGCTCAGGATCTTACGGGCGGTTCCGGGTTGAATATAAATGCGGATTTGGCAGCCGCAGCTATTTCTGCTGCGTTTAAAGATTCAACCTTAATCATCATGACTGATGTCGCTGGCATTTACCGTAATTGGCCAGATGAGAATTCCCTGATAAGTGAAATAACGTCTAGTGAACTTGGTAAATTAAAAGGCAATTTCTCGGATGGAATGTTGCCTAAAGTACTAGCCGTACTTGAGGCTGTTGAGGCTGGGGCTCAAACGGTTCGGATTATTGATGGAACTAATAAACGAAGTTTTGAGGAAGCTCTTTCAGGTCGCGGCGGAACTCTGGTGCACGCATGAAAAACAAAGATTTCGCAGCATTGTGGTCACAGAATTTGATGTCCAATTACGCCCTTCCTTCCATAACCTTAGTAAAAGGAAAAGGTTCAATCGTTTTTGACGCTGATGGCAAGAGGTACGTCGATATGTTGGGTGGTATCGCTACGAATATTCTCGGCCATTCACATTCTGCTGTCGTATCAGCAGTAACTCGACAAATAAAAACTTTATCTCATGTGAGCAATTTTTATTCTCATCCCAATGCCATCGAACTTGCTCAATTACTGGTTCGCTTAACAGGGGATAAGCAATCTCGAGTATTTTTCGCTCAATCTGGCGCAGAAGTAAATGAAGCAGCAATCAAACTTTCTCGAAAAACGGGCCGCACACGAATTGTTGCAATGACAGGATCTTTCCATGGTCGCACTATGGGATCGCTATCTCTCACGGGACAGAACTCTAAAAGAACGTCTTTTGTACCGTTATTAAAGAATGTAAAACATGTTCCTTTCGGTGATGTTAAAAAGGCTAAGAGAGCTATTAATTCCAGAACAGCCATGGTAATTGTGGAACCGATTATGGGAGAAGCGGGTGTGATTGTTCCGCCTCTGAATTATCTAAAGGAACTCCGCCAAGCTTGTACCAAGAACGGCGCACTATTAGTAATCGATGCAGTCCAAACTGGAATTGGTCGTACGGGCCAATGGTTTGGCTATGAGCACTCAGGAATAAAACCCGATGTAATCACTGTGGCAAAGGGTTTGGGAGCAGGATTGCCTCTTGCAGCGATGATTGCTGTTGGTAAAACCTCCCAACTCTTTGAACCAGGCGATCATGGATCGACCTTTGGTGGCAATCCTGTTACAACTGCAGCTTCCGTCGCTGCTATCAAATGGATCGAAAAGAACAAGATTCTGATTAAGTGCAAAGCAGATTTTAGATTTCTCGTTTCTAATGTCAGTGCGATTTCTGGTGTTTCTGAAGTTCGAGGAGCTGGTTTATTAGTCGGTATCGCTTTGCAGAAAAACATCTCTTCAGAAGTTGCGGCGGCTCTACAGGCAAAAGGGTTTCTCGTTAATGCGGCTAATCCCAACACCATCAGAATTGCTCCAGCCTTAAATGTTTCCAAGAAAGAACTGAACCAATTTGTTAAAACATTCAAGGAGGTAATGTCTGATGTCAACTAATTCACAGAATGTTTCGGCTCGAAGGGCCAAAGCAATTTCCCTCATCCAAGCGGGGTTAATTCATTCACAGACAGACTTAGTTACTCAATTGAAAAAGAGTGGATTTCGAGTTACTCAGACAACTGCAAGTCGTGATTTAGAAGAGATTGGGGCTGTACGAGGGCGCGATGTTCAAGGCGAATCTATCTATCAAATTCGCGGAACTTCAGACGATGCTTTATCTCGAGTTAATCCCGTTCCTTCTAAATTGATCCTCTCTGTTGATCACAGTGCAAATCTTGCAGTTGTTCATACACCGCCCGGCGCTGCTCAATTTGTGGCAAGTTCGTTGGATCACGCCAATCTCACCGGTGTCATTGGAACCCTGGCAGGCGATGACACGATTATCCTTGTATCAAAGAAAGCAGCAGGCGGTGCCCAGTTGGCAAAAGAGTTACTTGTTTTTGCTAATGCAAAAAATTCTCGTACTCAAAAATCAGGGAGAAAATAAATGGCTTTATGGGGCGGACGTTTCTCAAACAAACCCACTGACGCGGTTTTTGCGCTTTCGCAGAGCATTTCATTTGATTGGCGTCTTGCTCCTTATGATTTGAGATCCTCTCTTGCTCACCTCGCTGTATTGGAGAACGCTTCACTTATTTCGAAAGTTGATGCACTCAAAATTAAAAAAGCGCTCAAAGATTTGATGAGCGAAGTTTCCTCGGGAAAGTTTCTTCCAAATAGTCAAGACGAAGATGTTCATAGCGCTCTTGAAAGAGGACTAATTGAAAAGCTTGGAGTTTTGGGGGGTTCGCTCAGAGCGGGACGTTCTAGAAATGATCAAGTAACAACCGATCTGCGCTTATTTGCAATTGAACACATGTTGATGTTGGCGCAGATGCTTACTGAACTAGTTGAGGTAATACTTAACAAAGCGTCAGAGTATGTCAATGATGCGGCTCCAGGATTTACACATATACAGCACGCTCAACCAATATCTTTTGGACATGAAATTGCAAAGCATGCACATGCGTTTACAAGGGATATCGATCGTATAAATGATTGGTTCCATCGAACGTCGGTTAACTCCTTAGGAGCCGGTGCGCTATCGGGATCTTCGTTGAAATTAGATCCAGGATTTGCTGCCAAAAATTTAGGGTTTGAAAGAAGCTTTGAAAATAGCATCGATGCTGTGAGCGATCGCGATTACGTTGCAGAGGCTCTATTCGTAACATCTTTAATCGGCGTTCACTTATCTCGTATCGGAGAAGAATGGACCCTGCTTGGTTCCACCGAATTCTCCTGGGCTAACATTGCTGATGAATTTTCCACTGGTTCTTCCATCATGCCTCAGAAGAAGAATCCAGATATGGCTGAATTAGCACGTGGAAAAACTGGTCGACTAATTGGAAATCTGATGTCAGTTCTAGCGATGTTAAAAGGACTTCCATTCGCCTACAACCGCGATCTTCAAGAAGACAAGGAACCATTATTCGATAGCTTGGATACTCTTGCGCTAGTTATTCCAGCGATTTCCGGAATGATTGCAACTACAAATTTTGACCGCGCGAAAATGAAATTGTCGGCTCCGACTGGATTTTCTTTGGCTACTGAAATAGCTGATTATCTAGTTCAAAAAAATATTCCATTTGCTCAAGCACATGAAGCAGCTGGAGCATGCGTTGCTTTGTGCGAAAAATTATCCTGTGAATTGCATGAATTAACGGATCAACACTTTGCCGGAATTCATTCTTCACTTGATCCAGCGATTCGCAATGTTTTATCGGTTGAAGGGGCGATTGCGTCGCGTACAACGGCTGGGGGAACTGCGCCATCCCAGGTTTTGGTTCAAATAAGTGATGCCATGAAAAAAACCCTTGTCCAACGCAAGGAAATTGCCAGCAAAAGCAAGGCTTTTTCCGAGATGATGGGTGCATGAATCTTCTAGAAGATCTTCGTTGGCGTGGCTTGCTCTCGCAATCCACGGACGAAACGGCACTTCAAGAAGCCCTCAAAAAACCAATAACGTTGTACATAGGTTTTGACCCGACTGCGCCATCTTTGCATGTTGGTAATTTGGTTGTTCTATTAGTTCTTCGTCGTTTCCAACTCGCCGGGCATAATCCGATCGCTTTAGTTGGGGGAGCAACGGGCTTGGTTGGTGATCCTTCAGGGCGCAATGACGAACGAACATTAAATAGCGAAGACACAGTTGCAGAATGGGTAGCAAAAATTCGCTCCCAAGTTTCATCGTTTTTGGATTTCGATAAAGCGCCCAATAAAGCCCAGGTTGTTAATAACCTTGACTGGACTTCACCACTTTCTGCAATTGAATTCTTACGAGATATCGGTAAGCATTTTTCAGTGAATCAAATGCTCGCAAAGGAT
>CAFBPV010000013.1_pt1 | contig 13864 bp, 10 predicted proteins | sample 7269821 | NCBI WGS metagenome assembly CAFBPV01 (sample SAMEA6814155, study PRJEB35770) | uncultured Candidatus Planktophila sp. | biome: Freshwater; feature: Freshwater reservoir; material: water | place: Czech Republic | collected 2017-06-27 | depth 30m m | reverse complement strand
CCTGTGAATCCCAGTCGGGCGCCATTTCGCGCGCAATCATAATGTCATCATTTGAGGTTCCGGCTGCAACCATTGGCCACACCCTTGCATCACGATGACCTCGGAAATCAACAACAACTGGTTGATCGTTAATCGAAAGAGCTTTTTCGATGGTCTTATCAACATCTTCTGGGCGATCACAACTTAAACCTACGCAGCCCATCGCATCTGCCAACTTAGGAAAATCTGGCACACGCTTTGAATCAAGACTCGTGTTTGAATAGCGGCCTTCATAAAAGAGTGTCTGCCATTGGCGCACCATGCCAAGGCTTTCGTTATTAATGATTGCAACTTTGATTGGAATATTGTTAAGCGCACATGTAACTAACTCTTGATTAGTCATCTGGAAACATCCATCTCCATCTATTGACCACACAGTTGTATCTGGCGCAGCAACTTTTGCTCCCATTGCAGCAGGAACTGAATAACCCATAGTTCCGAGTCCGCCAGAATTTAGCCATGTACGTGGTAGTTCGTACGGGACAAATTGCGCAGCCCACATTTGATGTTGCCCAACGCCTGCAACATAGATGCTGTCTGGCGACGAAAGTTTTCCAATACGTTCGATTACGTATTGAGGAGAAGTTGAACCATCTGATGGCTTGTCATAACCCAATGGATAGGTGCTCTTTAAGTTATTTACTTGGCGCAACCACGTAGATAAATCAGGACGGTTCTTTGCTAATGCAGCCTTAAGCGCTGGGATAAGAGCGATCAATGTGTGCTTCAAATCGCCGATAACTGGAACATCTGCAAATCGATTCTTGCCGATTTCAGCAGGATCAACATCGCAATGGATAATTTTCGCATTTACCGCGAATGTTGAAAGTTTTCCTGTTACCCGATCATCAAAGCGTGCGCCAAGAGTTATTAGTAAATCTGCTTTTTGTAATGAAGTAACGGCAGATACAGAACCGTGCATTCCTGGCATTCCCATATGCAATGGATGACTATGTGGAAATGAGCCAAGAGCCATCAATGTGGTTACAACCGGTGCTCCTAATAATTCAGCTATTTCGCGTAATTCTTTTGACGCATTCGCTTTGATTATTCCGCCACCGACGTAAAAAACTGGTCGATGTGATTGGGTAATGAGCGCAGCAGCATCTGCAATTGATTGCGCATTTGGAGCAAGGGTCGGTTGATAGCCCTTAAGGGATATTGAAGTAGGCCAATTAAAAACAGTCTCTTTTTGAAGTGCATCTTTAGCAATATCTACAAGCACTGGACCTGGGCGACCAGTAGTTGCAATATGAAAAGCTTCGGCAATCGCACGTGGGATTTCTGCAGGATCAGTGACTAAATAATTGTGTTTGGTAAATGGCATCGTGATGCCACGAATATCTGCTTCTTGAAATGCATCTGTTCCAATTGCCGCACTTGGCACTTGACCAGTAATTGCAACCAGCGGAACAGAATCCATTGCAGCATCTGCAAGTGGCGTAACTAAATTTGTAGCACCTGGGCCAGAGGTTGCGATACACACACCTGCGCGACCAGAAACTTGCGCGTATCCAGTTGCAGCGTGACCTGCGCCTTGTTCGTGGCGCACCAAAATATGTCTGATTGATGAGTCGAAAATTGGATCATAGGCAGGAAGAATTGCACCACCAGGAATGCCGAACATAACATCGACACCTGCGGCTTCAAGTGATTTCACTAAACTCGTTGCACCATTCATTGCAGTGCCATTCGGTGTACTCACTTTTGCTCTTCTCCCTTCTTTCCTGATGCTTCGTTAAAGTAAAAAACCCTCAGATCAACTGAGGGTAGCGCGCGATCGTTTTGCTAGATCACGCGCTTTTAAATCACCACCACGAGGCGGTTGGACTGTGTTGTCATGGCTTTATTCTCCAATAGATAGGCTCAAAGCGTCAACCCCAAGTTGAAACATCTCAGAATTTGGGCGGGCTTAGTCGCAGACCGCACCTTTTGAGGCAGATCCGACAAGTTTGGAGTATTTAGCCAATACGCCGCGGGTGTATTTATGTGGCAGCGGCTTCCAACCAACTTTTCGTTTTTCTAGTTCGGCTGCATCGACCAATAAATCTAACGTGCGATTAACCGTATCAATCTTTATGCGATCGCCATCTTTAATAAATGCAATTGGTCCGCCATCAACAGCTTCTGGTGCTACGTGGCCAACGCACAATCCAGTTGAACCTCCGGAGAATCTTCCATCTGTTAAGAGCAGGACTGATTTACCAAGACCAGCACCTTTTATTGCACCGGTGATCATAAGCATCTCGCGCATTCCTGGTCCGCCCTTTGGACCTTCATAGCGAATAACAATTACGTCCCCGGCCTGAATAGTTCCATCTTCGAGTGCCTGCATCGCTGCTTGTTCGCGTTCGAAAACGCGCGCTGGTCCTTCGAATGTATCAACTCCAATACCCGCTGTTTTACAAACTGCGCCATCTGGTGCGAGTGAACCCTTAAGAATTGTTATACCAATATCTGTTGAAAGTGGTTTAGACATTGCGCGCAAAATTTCGCCATCTGGATCTGGTGGATTAATTTCAGCCAGATTTTCCGCCATTGTTTTTCCAGTGACAGTTAATGTGTCACCATGTAATAAACCAGCATCTAGTAATCCTTTGAGTACAACTGGAATCCCGCCGACCTTATCGAGGTCACTCATGACGAATCGACCAAATGGTTTGAGATCTCCAAGCAAAGGAACCTTTGAACCAATTCGATGGAAGTCATCGAGTGATAAGTCAACGTCAGCTTCGTGAGCAATCGCTAATAAGTGCAATACTGCATTTGTTGAGCCACCAAGTGCCATCACTGCAGTAATTGCATTTTCAAAAGCGCGCTTGGTCAAAATATCGCGCGTTGTAATTCCTTGCTTAATTAAATTAACTACTGCGGCTCCTGATTTGACGGCAAATGCATCGCGGCGACGATCAACAGCTGGAGGCGCTGCAGAACCTGGAAGTGATAATCCAATTGCTTCTCCAACAGTTGCCATTGTGTTTGCTGTGTACATTCCACCACAGGCGCCTTCGCCCGGACATATTGCACGTTCGATTTGGTCCACGCGTTCTTGTGTAATCAAGCCACGTGCACACGCACCAACTGCTTCGAATGCGTCAATAATCGTGACATCTTTGCCATCTAATTGTCCTGGAAGAGTTGACCCTGCATAAACGAATACGCTTGCTACATCGATGCGTGCAGCGGCCATCATCATTCCTGGAAGCGATTTATCGCAACCAGCAAAAGTAACCATTCCATCTAGTCGTTCGGCTTGCATAACTGTTTCGACAGAGTCTGCAATCACTTCACGTGAGACTAAAGAAAAGTGCATACCTTCGTGGCCCATTGCGATTCCATCAGAAACAGAGATTGTTCCAAATTGCATTGGAAATCCCCCGGCATCAATAACACCCTGGCGTGAAGCTTTAGCCAAGCGATCAAGTGAAAGATTGCAGGGAGTAATTTCATTCCAGGACGATGCAATACCAATCTGAGGTTTAACCCAATCTTCATCTCCCATTCCCACAGCACGTAACATTCCTCGTGCTGGTGCGCGTTCTAATCCATCTGTGACAAGACCAGAGCGCGGCTTCATGTTAGACATGAGATAATTCTATCCTCTTAACAACAATAAATTTAATCTGAATTGGAGCTTTTGCATGACCAACCCACACTATCCAGCAGGCCAGGCACCAGATCGCTGGCGCACACTTCTCGTCATCGCTGTCGCTCAATTAATGGTTGTGCTTGATAGCTCAATCGTGAATATTGCAATTCCAAGTGCAAAGGCTGACCTCGGTATTTCCGATGCAAATCAGCAATGGGTCATTACGGCTTACACACTCGCTTTTGGTTCACTACTTCTACTAGGCGGACGTATCGCAGACTTCGTAGGCCGTAAGAAAATTTTTATTATTGGTTTAATTGGTTTTGCTGCAGCATCTGCTCTGGGTGGAATCGCATCAACTCAAGCGCTTCTCTTTGCATCACGCGGATTACAAGGTGTGTTTGGTGCATTGTTGGCACCTGCGGCTCTTTCAATTGTCAGCGTTACATTTACTGATCCAAAAGAACGTGCACGTGCATTTGGTGTATACGGTGCAATTTCAGGTGGTGGCGCAGCCATTGGATTAATTCTCGGTGGAACACTCACTGAGTATTTCTCATGGCGCTGGTGCCTTGGAGTTAATGTTCCTATTGCAATCGCTGCTGCGCTCTTGGCTATTAAGTATGTCCACGAATCTAAAGCAGGCGGAGACCACAGTTATGACTTGCCAGGTGTTCTTACTGCTTCAGCTGGTTTATTCGCACTCGTCTACGGTTTTAATGAAGCCGCACGCAAGGGTTGGTCAAATGGAACAACGCTGACATTCCTTGGTGGTGCTGTAATTCTCTTAATCGCATTTGTATTGATCGAGAGCAAAGTCGCAAACCCATTGATGCCAATGCGAGTGGTCACTGAACGTAACCGCGGTGGTTCATATCTGGGTTCACTCGTTGTTGGTGCGGGACTCTTTTCAATGTTCCTTTTCTTAGGTCTGTACTTACAAACTGTACTTGGATACACACCACTACGTTCAGGCTTTGCATTCTTACCATTTACTGCAGGCATCATTGTTTTTGCAGGAGTTGCTTCGCAATTACTTCCAAAAGTTGGGCCTAAGCCATTGATGGTTCCTGGTTTAGTTGCGGCAGCTGTTGGCTTGCTCATGCTTACGCGTATTACTCCTGAAACTTCATATGTAACCCACGTATTGCCCTCGCTAATTATTATGTCCAGCGGCATGGCACTTGTCTTTATCCCACTCTCAACCACTTCACTTCATGGAGTTGGAAACCGTGATGCAGGTGTAGCAAGTGCACTGTTAAATACAAGCCAACAAGTTGGTGGCTCCTTAGGAACTGCTCTTCTCAACACTGTGGCTGCTACAGCAGCTGCTTCATATATGAGTACTAATCCAGATAAGGCGCAAACGTTTGGAGTTACCCATGGATTTACCGTGGCGTTTACGGTTAGCTCTGTGCTCTTATTAGTTGGTGCAGTTGTTCTTTTCTTCTTTATTAATATTGGAAAAGAAGCAGTGGTTGAAACAGAAGGCGTTGTTGCGCACTAAGTAACTAGGCTTGACCAAGGTGGCCAAGTAGAAGCTCTCGAACTCGAGCAGCATCTGCTTGGCCCTTTGTTTCTTTCATGACTGCCCCAATTAGTGCACCGGCTGCAGGTAGGTGTCCATTGCGTACTTTGTCAGCAGTTTCAGATTGTTCAGAGCAAACTTTTTCAATCGCAGCCATCAGTGCGCCGTCATCATTAACTACTTTGATTCCACGAGAAGCAATAACTTGAGCAGGACTGCCTTCTCCTGCAATGACTCCTTCAACAACTTGACGTGCAAGTTTGTCCGTAAGTTCGCCTTGCGCAACAAGAGAAACAATTTCTGCAACATCATTGGCAGTTATTGCTAACTCTGAAATCGCAACTTCTTTTTCATTTGCCAATCGAGAAATCTCACCAAGCCACCATGATCGTGCTTTTGTTGGATCAGCACCTAAGAGCACAGTTTCTTCGACAATATTGAGAACATCAGCGTTGATCATCGCTGCCATTTCTTTATCTGGAACGGACCACTGCTCTTGTAAACGCTTTCGACGAAGTGATGGTCGCTCAGGTAAACCTGCACGTAGTGTTTCAATCCACTTCGCATCCGGTGCAACTGGCACTAAATCTGGTTCTGGGAAATAACGATAATCTTCGGCTTGTTCTTTTGAACGGCCAGAGCGCGTTAAGCCAGTGTCTTCTTGGAAGTGACGGGTCTCTTGCTTAACTTTTTTTCCATCATTGAGCAATTCCGCGTGACGAATCATTTCACCACGAACAGCCCGCTCGACAGAGCGCAGAGAGTTTACGTTCTTAGTTTCACTTCGTGTTCCTAATACATCAGAGCCAATTAAGCGAAGTGAGACGTTGGCATCGCAACGTAGTGAGCCCTGCTCCATTTTTACATCGCTGACACCAAGTGATCGCAATATATCTCGCAACTCGGCAACATAAGCCTTTGCGACTTCAGGTGCATATTTTCCTGTGCCAGGAACAATTTTTGTGACAATTTCAACGAGTGGAATTCCGGCTCGGTTGTAATCAAGCAGTGAGTAATCAGCTCCATGAATTCGACCTGTTGAACCACCCACGTGAAGTGATTTACCGGTGTCTTCTTCCATATGTACACGTTCGATTTCAATTCTAAAACTCTGTGGACCTTCATCCGTATCGATTTCAACATCGACGTAACCATTGACACAAATTGGTTCGTCATATTGCGAAATTTGAAAATTCTTAGGCATATCTGGATAGAAGTAATTCTTGCGAGCAAATCTGCTAAATGGAGCAATAGAGCAATTAAGGGCCAAGCCGATTAAAATTGTAGATTCGATTGCTTTTTCATTAACTACTGGAAGTGCGCCAGGAAGTGCCAAACAGACAGGACATGTTTGTGTATTTGGTTCAGCACCGAAAATAGTGCTGCAGCCACAGAACATTTTGGAGTGGGTATTTAATTCAACGTGGACTTCTAGTCCAAGCACAGGTTCGTACTTTGCCATAACATCGTCATACGTTAGAGCGCTCATGCAGCACCACCAAGTGATGGTGCTTGTGAAAGAAGCGGTGCGCCCCATTGGCTAAGTAGCGCTGCTTCAAGTGCTGCGCCAACTGAATACATGCGTTGATCTTGCATAACTGGTGACATGATTTGAAAACCAACTGGCAAACCATCTTCGGGAGCAACTCCACACGGAAGACTCATTCCACCAATACCCGCCATGTTTACAGGAATAGTTGCAATGTCATTGAGATACATTGCTAGTGGGTCATTTGCTTTTTCACCGATTTTAAAGGCTGTTGTTGGACATGTTGGAGAAACCATTACGTCACACTTTTCGAATGCATTATTGAAATCTTGCGTAATGAGAGTGCGCACCTTCTGTGCACTGCCGTAATAAGCGTCGTAATATCCAGAAGAAAGCGCATATGTTCCAAGCAGAATACGACGCTTAACTTCGCGACCAAATCCAACTTCGCGAGTTAGATTCATAACTGATTCTGCAGAAGCTCCATCGGAGTCGCCTACTCGAATTCCGTAACGCATCGCGTCAAAGCGTGCCAAGTTAGAGGAACACTCAGATGGCGCGATTAAATAATAGGCAGCTAATGCATATTCGAAGTTAGGTGCAGATACTTCAACAATTTCCGCACCTGCTTTTGCCAGAAGTTCAAGAGATTCTTCAAAGCGTTGGCGCACTCCGGCTTGATAGCCATCACCGTTTAGTTCTTTTACGACACCAATTTTCATTGCCTTAACGTCACCGTTTTTAGCAGCAGCAACTACTTGTGGAACTGGTGCGTTAATACTTGTGGAATCTCTTGGATCGAAACCCGCAATAACTTCGTGTAGTAACGCGGTATCTAGAACTGTTCGCGCACATGGACCTGCTTGATCTAGTGAGGAAGAAAATGCGACCAGTCCGTAACGTGAAACTCCACCGTATGTTGGTTTAACACCGACAGTTCCTGTTACTGCTGCGGGTTGGCGAATTGATCCACCCGTATCCGTGCCAATTGCCAGTGGCGCTTCGAATGCTGCAAGTGCTGCTGCAGATCCTCCACCTGATCCGCCAGGTATACGAGTGAGATCCCAAGGATTGTGAGTTGGACCGTACGCAGAATTTTCAGTAGATGAACCCATTGCGAATTCATCCATATTAGTTTTGCCAAGAATTACTACACCGGCATTCTTTAAATTAGTAACAACCGTAGCATCGTAGGGAGGGCGCCAGCCTTCAAGAATTTTTGATCCACATGTTGTAGGCACACCTTTTTGAACGAGAACATCTTTAAGAGCAAGTGGAACACCTGCAAGTGGACCTAGCTTTTCTCCACGTGATCGTGCGGCGTCAACTTGTGCAGCTTGTTCGAGTGCGCCTTGAGAATCAACGTGTAAAAACGCATGAACTTTTCCATCGACTTTAGAAATTTGATCAAGGTGTGCCTGTGTAAGAGCCACAGAAGTTGTTGCACCACTCGCGAGCGATTCAGCCATCTCTGCAGCTGAATTTTTAATCATGCTTCTTCACCAAGAATTTGAGGAACACGAAAGCGTTGTTCTTCACTCGCAGGAGCACCTGAGAGTGCTTCTTCAGGAGTCAAACTTGGGATAACTAAATCTTTTCTAAAAATATTTGTGAGTGCAAGTGGATGAGAAGTCGCGGGTACATCCGTTGTTGCAACTTCTTGAACTCGCGCAACTGCGTTAAGAATTACACCAAATTCTGAAGTGAGATTATCGAGTTCTTGATCCGACATCTCAATTCGAGCTAAACGTGCCAAATTGGCTACATCATCACGGGAAAGTGAACTCATGTGTGCAGTCTAATTAATTGCAGGCTTAACTGCGAATTTGCCCTGAGCCCGTAACAACCCACGTAGTTGTAGTCATTGCTTCTAAGCCCATTGGGCCTCGTGCGTGCAATTTCTGATTTGAGATTCCGATTTCTGCTCCAAATCCCATCTGCTCGCCATCGGTAAATCGCGTTGAAGTATTAACCATCACGGCAGCGCAATCCGAATGAGCAATAAATCGGTCAGAAACTTCGCGTGATTTTGTGATGATTGCTTCTGTGTGTTTGGTTCCAAATTTTGCAATGTGATCAATTGCTTCATCAACACTTGAGACAATGCCTACATTGATTTCAAGAACACCGTATTCCGTGCACCAATTCTCATCGGTCGCAAGTGATGCATCAATATTTAGTTTGTTAGCAATAGCTAAAGTTTTTTCATCACAATGAAGAATTACACCAGCTTCTTTGAGGGCCTTGAGAGCAATCGGCATAAATTCATCAGCCACTTTTTGATGAACTAAAAGAGTTTCTGCTGCATTGCACACACTTGGGCGATGAGTCTTTGAATTAATTAGGATTGGCAATGCAATTGATAAATCTGCGAATTCATCGACGTATACGTGACAAACCCCTGCACCTGTTTCAATTGTTGGAACAGTTGCCTCGTCAACAACCATTCGAATCAATGCTGCGCTACCACGCGGAATAACTAAGTCGACTAGACCTCTCGCGTGCAGTAGCGCTTTCACAGTTGCACGGTCTTCCGAAGGAACTAATTGAATAACTTCTGGAGAAATAGATGTCTTAGCCAGTGCATCGCGCATAACTTTAAGAAGTGCCGCGTTACTAGATGCGGCAGATGAAGAACCACGCAAGAGTGCAGCATTTCCTGAGGCAAGCAGAATTACTGCTGCATCCACACTCACATTTGGACGGGCTTCATAAACCATCCCGACAACCCCAAATGGAACTGTGCGTTGTTCAAGATGTAAGCCATTGGGTAAATCTTTTTCACGGATGATCTTGCCCAGAGGATTTTCTAGTCCCGCTACTTGTCGTACTCCCGATGAAATTCCTTTTACCCGGTCTGCGGTCAGTAATAACCGATCCTGAGTTTGTGGATGCATATTTTCAGACTTCGCCCGCGCCATATCTTCAGCATTGGCGGCAAGAATGTAATCGGATGCATTATCAATTTCATTTGCAATTGCAAGTAACGCGCTAGCGCGTTGCTCCCCCGTTGCCGTTGATAGCGAACGCGAGGCAGCGCGTGCCTTGAGCGCTAACTCAGAAACGATTGCTGTGGCATCCATGCCTCTAAGCCTAACGGCAGATACCCTTGGCTTGTGTCTACATTAATTCGAGTTCTGCGAAACATTGTCATCGGCGTATTTATTTTCTACCTTGCACTCTTTGGCTTTACTAAAGCTATTCGGTATCCCGAACCGATTGCGACAATCAAACTCGGTTTCGCGCCAGCGTCCAAAACTCCGGATCTCATGCCATTTCATCAGATTGTTGCTGCCCCTTCAACTTTTGCTCCTTGGCAAAAAGGAGAGTCGGAAGTAATTGATCAAGTAACGTGGAACGGTAAGAAGCAAGATTTTGAAGTTTTTCTCAATGAAACGCAAACAAATGCATTCTTGGTTATACGTAAAGGCAAAATAACTTACGAAGAATACTTTAACGGAAAGACTCAATCCACAGTTCTTCCATCTTATTCAGTAGCAAAAACCATGACCTCACTTCTCGTAGGGCAATTAATTGATGAGGGAAAAATTAAGGAAAGTGATACGTTCGTTAGTATTTTGCCTGAATTCAAAGCCGATTCTTCGTTTGATAAAGTAACGATTAAAGATTTGCTTGATATGAATTCAGGAATCGGAGTTTCGGATAATTATCCGACTGGTCCATCTGGATGGGGCGTTGCAATTGCTCAAATGTACGCGTCAACAGATGTCAATTGGTTCCTTAAGAACAACAGAAGAATGGCTGAAGAACCTGGAACATTTGCGGAGTATCGATCTGTAAATACTCAGATGCTTGGATTAATCATTCAAAAAATTACAGGTAGATCCTTAGCTGAGGAATTCACTGATCGCGTCTGGCAAAAAGTCGGCGCTGATTATGATGCTACGTGGAATGTTGATCATAAACAGGGACACGAAAAAGCATTTTGTTGCTTCAATGCAACAGCCCGAGATTATGCCCGTGTTGGTCAAGCACTTATGAGTGGCGATCCAAAAATTGCAAGTACTTCGTGGAAGGCCCGACTTTCAACACCCGCTGTTACGTTGGATTATGGATGGGGTTACGGAGCGCAGATGTGGCACCCATATCCTGGCGTTAATTTGATGCTTGGCTTACACGGGCAATACATTTATCAAGACGCACTTCATGACACTGTAATTGTAAAACTTTCAGATATGCCAACTAGTGCCGATGGGATTAGCGAAAAAATTGCAGCAGTACTGAAAGAAATATCAGAGAAGAACTAAGTCATCTCTGTGTACGAGTTCGCGCTCGTATTCAGGACCAAGAGTTTGAGCTAGTTCTTTTGTTGAACGGCCCAACATTGCAGGAATTTCATCGCTATCAAATGCGACAAGTCCACGTGCGATAACTTTGCCATCAGCACTTGCTAGCTCGACTGCATCACCAGAAATAAATTCACCAGTCACAGCAGTAACACCTGCAGGTAGTAACGAAACTCCACGTTCCAGAATTGCCGTAACTGCCCCAGCATCGAGAATGAGCCGACCTTGTGGCGTTGATGCGTGAGCCAACCACAACATACGAGAATTCGATTTATTGGATTGCGCGTGAAATAGAGTTCCCAGTGAACTGCCAGCAAGAGTTTGTCCAGATTGTTCGAGAGAAGTTAATAGCATCGCGATGCCAGCACTTGTTGAAATGCGTGCTGCTTCAACTTTCGTGACCATTCCGCCACTGCCGACACCGGCAGAACCTGCTCCGCCTAGAGTGAGCGAATTGATATCTGCAATTTTTGCAACTTCGTGAATTGCTTTTGCACCTGCCTGCGATGGTGGTGCGTCATACAAAGCGTCAATATCTGAAACCAATACAAGAAGATCAGCATTAACTAAGAGCGCGACGAGGGCTGCGAGGCGATCGTTATCGCCAAATCTAATTTCTTGCGTGCCAACAGAGTCATTTTCATTGATGATTGGAACTACACCTAGTGAAATGAGTTTTGTCAGTGTCCTTTGTGCATTTTGATAATGCGAGCGGCGCACAATATCTTCGGTAGTAAGTAATACTTGAGAAGCCGTAATTTGGTGGCGAGATAAGTGATCTGTGTATCGCGCAATCAATAAACCTTGACCAACTGATGCCACGGCTTGTTGCGTCGCTAGATCCTTTGGTCGCGTGTTCAATCCAAGCGGAGCCAAGCCTGCAGCAATAGCGCCAGATGAAACAACCAAAACTTCTGCGCCGCGAGATTTTAAATCAGCAACAACTTTTACAATTTTTTCAACGGAGGAATCATCCAGAGCGGATCCAGCTTTACCGGTAAGAGAGGAGGAACCAATCTTTATAACAATGCGCTTTGCACTCGTTACAGCTTCGCGACTCATTGCTCACCCTCTTCGTCTACTTCGACAAGTTTAGGCGAATGGGGGTCACTCACGTTGTATTCCCATTGGCGGGCGATCTCATCATCACTGAGTACATTAATTTCGCGCTCTGGTTTCCAGGTTGTATCAAGGCGGGAATCTTCTCCACGACGATGCAAATGCCCAGCCAATTGTTCTGCACCTGCTTCGATGGTTGGTTCCCAATCGAAGATAACTTCGTTTTCTCCCGATCCAATTCGAACTTCACTTCCGGCAACAGCACCTTGCTTGTACAACTCTTTTTCAACTCCTAACTGTGCAAGGCGGTCTGCGAGGTATCCAATAGCTTCAGCATTCTTAAAATTAGTCTGACGAACCCAACGAACTACTTTGTTTCCACGCACAGTAAATGAACCATCGGCATTTGCTTTAACTGTAAAACCTGAATCATCAACAGGTGTTGGCCGCAAAATAATTCGTGTTCGCTCTTCGGCTTTTGCTTCATGACGTGCCTTTTGAATCAACCGGGCCATTGCATAAGTTAGTTCGGTTAAGCCTTCACGGGAAGCAGCAGAAACTGGATAAACCTCGTAACCCTTATCACGAAGAGTTTGTGCGACCATGTCAGACATCGCTTTGCCATCCGGTAAGTCAATTTTATTTAAAGCAACGATTCGTGTGCGATCTTCTAAGCCACCATATATAGCTAATTCATTTTCAATTACTTCTAGATCAATAATTGGATTGCGATCAGTTTCTAACGTTCCGCAATCTAGAACGTGCACAAGGGCAACACATCTTTCAACGTGGCGTAAAAATTCAAGACCCAAGCCTTTGCCTTGACTTGCACCAGGGATTAACCCTGGAACATCTGCAACTGTGAAACGAGTTTCGCCTGCTTGCACAACTCCAAGATTTGGAATGAGTGTTGTAAATGGATAATCAGCAATCTTTGGACGAGCAGCAGAAATTGCAGCAATCAAAGAAGATTTTCCTGCACTTGGAAAACCAACAAGTGCAATGTCTGCAACTGATTTAAGTTCAAGGACTAATGTGCGCTCGTCACCAGGTTCACCAAGTAGTGCAAACCCTGGCGCTCTACGTTTTGAAGATGAGAGCGCTAAATTTCCTAAACCACCATGTCCGCCTTGGGCAGCAATAAATGTTGTTCCGATTCCAACTAAATCTGCAAGCATGACGCCTTGACTGTCATAAATAACCGTTCCATTTGGTACACCAAGAATTAAATCTTCTCCGAAGACTCCATCTTTTCGGTCTCCATAACCTTGGTGACCAGATGTTGCTTTGCGATGTGGTGAATGATGAAAATCCAGAAGCGTCGTGACGTTTGGATCAACGACTAAAATTACGTCTCCTCCACGACCGCCATTTCCACCATCTGGTCCACCGAGGGGTTTAAATTTTTCGCGCTTAACTGAAACACAACCATCGCCACCTTTTCCTGCTGTGGCATAGAGAGTTACGCGATCGACAAATGTTGTCATCTACGTTTTCCTCTCTTTAATCTCGTGCACATTAATTAATGAAATAAAAAAGCGAACCGCATTTGAACGCGGCTCGCTTTTAGGTAAGAACCGAAAATTACGCTACAGGAACCACATTCACTACGTTGCGTCCGCGAGCGCGACCGAATTCAACTGCTCCTGCTGCTAGAGCGAAGAGAGTGTCATCTTTGCCACGACCCACGTTTGCACCTGGGTGAAACTTTGTTCCACGTTGGCGAACAAGAATTTCGCCGCTGTTTACAACCTGACCACCAAAGCGCTTAATACCGAGGTACTGCGCATTTGAATCGCGACCGTTACGTGTCGAGGAGACACCCTTTTTACTTGCCATTGCTCAACTCCTAT
>CAFBPV010000010.1_pt1 | contig 15832 bp, 13 predicted proteins | sample 7269821 | NCBI WGS metagenome assembly CAFBPV01 (sample SAMEA6814155, study PRJEB35770) | uncultured Candidatus Planktophila sp. | biome: Freshwater; feature: Freshwater reservoir; material: water | place: Czech Republic | collected 2017-06-27 | depth 30m m | reverse complement strand
TTAAGGTGATACAAGCGTCCAAACATAACTAAGTTATCCCAGCCGGTAAGGGTTTCATCTACAGCTGCATATTGGCCGGAGAGCCCGATAATCTCGCGCACCTTTTCAGGATGTTGGATTACATCAATTCCACCAACGTTTGCTCGACCAGAATCCGGTGAAAGAAGAGTTGCGAGTATTCTCACAGTTGTAGTTTTGCCAGCTCCATTAGGCCCAAGCACGCTTAAAACAGTGCCCTCTTCTACATCTAGGGTTAAACCATCAAGTGCTTTTACGTTGCCTTTGTTATAGGTCTTAACTAGGTTTTCCGCGATTACTGATTTCACGGAGTAAACTTACCGCTATCGCATGTGGCATCGCCACATTCATAGCAACAAAAATTATATTTGAGAGGTTTTTGACATGAGTAATGCTCCAGTAAAAGAACATACCCACAGAGAAATTATGGTCATTTTGGGCGGCCTCATGACGGGCTTGCTCCTTGCCGCACTTGATCAAACTATTGTCTCAACTGCTTTAAAAAGTATCGTTGAAGATTTCAATGGACTAAACCACTACACATGGGTTGTCACTGCCTACCTTCTAACTTCTACGGCATCGACGCCTTTGTATGGAAAAATTTCTGATATCTACGGACGTCGCGTAGTTTTTCAATTTGCAATTGTTACGTTTTTAATTGGCTCCTTCTTAGCAGGTGCTTCGCAAAATATGACACAGCTCATTGCTACACGTGCGCTTCAAGGTCTCGGCGCCGGTGGGTTGATGGCACTGACATTCGTAATTATTGGTGACATCGTTCCACCACGTGAACGTGGTCGTTATCAAGGATATTTCGGTGCGGTCTGGGGACTTTCATCCGTTGCAGGTCCATTACTTGGTGGTTTTTTCTCAGATCATGCAACCATCCTTGGAATAACGGGATGGCGATGGATTTTCTATATTAATTTACCTTTCGGAATTGCTGCACTCCTTATTACATCTGCTGTGCTACACATTCCAAAAGTAAAACGTGATCACAAGATTGATTACCTGGGCGCTCTGCTAATGGTTGCAGGCACTGTGTCAATTCTTCTTACCGTTTCCATCTACGGACCAGAACATGGTTGGCTAGATCCCCGAACAATTGGTTATTTTATCGCTGGTCTTCTATTAGTTGCACTCTTTATTTACTGGGAATCAAAAGCCCAAGAACCAATTCTGCCTCTTGATCTATTTAAAAATCATACATTCACCATTACATCAATCCTGGGTGCCGTCATAGGTGCTGGAATGTTTGGTGCAATTGTTATGTTGCCTCTCTATCTTCAGGTCGTTAAGGGTGCATCTGCTACTGAAGCGGGTTTGAAATTAATTCCACTGATGCTTGGAATAGTTTCCACTTCAATCTTCAGCGGTAAAGCAATTTCGAAATCTGGCAAGTACAAGAAATTCCCAGTTATGGGAACGTCTCTTATGACTGTCGGTATCTTGCTAATGGTTACGCTGACTCGTGAAACACCATTCTGGCAATTATCACTCTTCTCAATTCTGGTGGGTGCAGGTCTTGGGCTTTCAATGCAGACAATTGTTATTGCCCTACAAAATTCAGTTGATTTTAAAGATATGGGTGTTGCAACTAGTTCAAACACATTCTTTAGATCACTTGGTAGCGTCTTTGGCACCGCATTATTTGGAAGTATTCTCACTAACCGCGTAACTCATTACTTACAATCAGGATTTACTGATCTTGCTGCATCTAATCCTGCAGCAGTTTCTGGCTTTGATCCAGAAAAACTGAAGCAACTATCTTCAAATACGGCGGTGCTCAAAGAACTTCCAGTAGTAGTCCAGAACACGGCACTTGATGCATTTGTTAATTCTTTCCACGTTGTATTCCTTGCCGCCGCACCTGTTACGGCACTTGGAATCATCTTGGCGCTTATGTTGCGTGAAGCACCACTTCGCACGAATAAGGATTACGCAGCAGCTCGCGAGGACGCAGCAGGCGAAGCGCTTGGATAAACATTGATTAATAAGTTTAAGAACGGGTTCACCAACCCCTTTGCGGAGTTTCCGCGAGAGGTTGGTGTTCTTGTTTTTGCTTCATTCTTTGTGGCAGTTGGTTTTGGAATTATTGCTCCAACAATTCCGCTCTTTGCAAAATCCTTTGGTGTAAATAATGCACAGGTTGGAACCATAATTTCTGCATTCGCACTTGCTCGTTTTGCATCGGGATTAATCTCAGGAAAATTAGTTGATAAATTTGGTGAAAGGCTCGTTTACACCGTGGGAATTGCATTCGTTGCAATTTCATCATTTGCTTCTGCACTCGCGCAATCTTATGAACAGCTATTGATTTTTAGATCTGCCGGAGGACTTGGATCTTCAATGTTTTCTGTCGCAGCAGGTTCAATTGTTTTGCGAGCAGTCCGTGATGATCAAAGAGCCCGCGCACAATCTTTATACAACGGTAGCTTTCTGGTCGGCATGATGGCTGGGCCTGTTATTGGAGGATTCTTAACAGCAATCTCACTTCGTGCACCTTTACTTGTTTATGCATTTCTTCTTGTCGTTGCCAGTGCAGCTGGTGGTTTCTTGCTCAGAAATTCGGTGCTTGCTGCAAGGCCAACTGAAAAATCTACCGTAGTAAAAACTTCCATGCGCGAGGCACTTGCGATGAAGCCGTACGTTATTGCTCTCATTATTTCATTTACAACTGCCTGGGTCCTCTTTGGAATGAGCAGATCCGTGCTTCCGTTATTTATGGTTGAAGATATGAAATCATCAGCAAGTTTTATCGGTATTGGATTTACCATTTCAGCTGTTGTACAGGGACTTTATTTGTTAAGAGCTGGCCGTTTATCTGATGAACGTGGACGCAAATTCTCCGCCATTACAGGACTTATTTATCTTGGTATTTCGGTAGCTTTACTAGCCTTAACTTTTCACCCGTGGGTTTTCTTACTGTCAATGTTCATTGGTGCTTTTGGATCTGCTTTTCTTTCCACCACTCCATCTGCAATTGTTGGTGATGTTCTTAAAGGTAAAGGCGGACAAGTCATTGCCTTGTATCAAATGTCAGGAGATGCCGGTGCAATGGTGGCCCCTGTTGTACTTGGGTTTATTGCCGATCACTACGGCTTCCGCTCGACCTTTGCTATAAGTGCTGCACTAGTAGCAGTTGTAATTGTTATTGCAACAAAATTGCCCGAGACGCGGGCTTCGCATCTCGGGCAATCTAGTAAGTAACTTATTTTTAGTCGCGACCACGCAAAATAGAAAGTAGTCGCAAGATTTCCATGTACAGCCAGACGATTGTCACCATGAGCCCAAATGCTGCGCGCCACGACTCTTGTTCTGGAGCCGCTGCTGCTACTCCTTTTTGAATTTGATCAAAATCTAGAATCAAAAAGAAGCTTGCAAGTGCAACGCCTGCGATTGCAATCATTGGACCAAAGCCTGAAATACCAAAGAGTCCTAGTCCAGAGCCAAGTCCAAAGAATGAACCGATCATGCTCACAAGGCCTAGTAAGAAATAGCCAATAGCTGCGCCAATAAGCATCTTTGTAAACTTTGGTGTAACGCGAATGCGTCCACTGCGATAAGCAAAAAGCATTCCAAGGAAGGCACAAATTGTTCCCATGACCGCTTGTCCAGCAATACCAGGGTAGGCGCTGTTGAGAACGTGACTAATGCTTCCTAGTGCAATTCCTTGCACTGCAGCGTATGCAACTATTAATCCTGGGCGTATTGTTTTGCTAAAAGTGTTGACCATTGCAAGACCAAAACCTACAAGGAGTGAAATTAAAACTATTCCACCACCGAGATTAAGTGTCCATGCAAAGCCACCTGCAATCAGCAAGACGCCAAGTAATATTCCGGTGCGTGTGACAACATCATCCATAGTCATGCGACCGGTGCGAGCTGATGATGCTGCAGGTGCGTTATAGATCTCTTCTAATTTATTTGCACCAACGGCTGGGTAATTTGGATTTTTAAAACTACGATTTAGTACCGGGTTTGAACTTTGCATCGAGTGCATTTCTCCTTTTGTAATTTGTCGTGCCCCCGGTGGGGGTCGAACCCACACTGGAAGGATTTTAAGTCCTCTGCCTCTGCCATTGGGCTACAGGGGCCACGTTTTACAACGTGGGCAAATCTACCCGTTTTCCCAAGTGCGGAAACCACTTATAAAACAGGGAGGCATCGGGGTTTATTCCCAGCCAGCAGGCAAATTGGTATCAGCCTGTCTCTCCTGTGGCTTTAAGCACGACCCACCAAGTGATCATTAAGCCTTAGTGATTTAACTCTTCTGGTTCTTCAAACCAAGGCATCTTTTCGCCAATTTTTGCGCGGAGTTTATAAGTCAAAGTTTTCTTTGAACGCTCAATATTGCCTGTTATATCTTGAATCTTCTTTGTAGCGATTCCTTTCAAAGGTGCCTCGATGTTGAGAGTTTCAAGAAATATGCCAGCCGTTACTAGGTTTTGTAAAACAGTTTTTTCAAATCCCCAGTCATTTGCAAGAATGATGCTTATATAGTCGAGATCAAATTCTTGGTCTACCAAAAGTGCAATCAGATCTAGAAGGTCTTTCTCATTGATGCTAACGATCTGTAACTTGGTAAGAAGAATGTCCTCACCACTGATTGTTGGCCCATGAGTAGAAAGTCGATTCTTTAACTCGAGCTCATGGCACATCTTAAAATTATCGACTAAAACATCTACCGGGCGAGCATTATTCTGATCGATATAGATAAGTCGAGTAGCCCCATGAATCGCATTGAAAAGCTTGTCTTCGTTATAGCCGGAGTTGATAAATATCTGATTCAACGCTCGAATCTCTTTTTTTGGAGCAATGAAATCTAAATCTCCATAAGATCGTGCTAATCCAGGTAATTGCGCTGAAGGACATGTCATCCAAATAGCTAAACCACCAAGAAGCTTCACATTCAAACCTGCATCTGAAATCTTATTTGCCATGCGCTGTGCTTCTAAAGTTATCGATGACAAGGGTGAATCACTCACTTAACCCCTCACAATCTGATGACCCTTGAGTTTGTCTTTGGTTACTGTAACTAAAACTCCGTTCAAGGTGCCAGTAGTGTGATCGCTGCCCGGATTAATAACCAATGTGCGTCCTAATTTTCTAAAACCTTGGGACTCATGAATGTGTCCATGTAATCCAAGTAAAGGTTGATAGGTATCAATTACTTGGCGTACTGATTTACTTCCTACCGGCACCATCTTTACCTGTCCTCCTTCGTTCTGAGGAACCCATTGATCATTGAGAAGTGGTGCTTCGTCTAATCCACTTTCAAATGGAGGGGCATGCAAATTAAATATTGCATTGTCTATGTTTTCAATTGTACTAATTTTTTTCTCAAGTGTTGCAAGTAACTCTTCTTCGCTTTGCTCACGAGCTGTTTGCCATGGAGTTGGATTGGCATATCCCCAAGAAATCATTTCGTGATCATCATCGATTTTGATAATTCCATCTTCGGTATAAGTGCCCCATGGACAATCTCGTAAGTAAGGAGCCCATGATTGTGGGTCATCATTTCCCAGCATCCAATAAAGCGGCATGTTAGAACTTCGTAACTTCTGGTCAGCAATCTCTAGCCATTTCAGCATCCGTTCTCGCATGAGAGTTTCCATAAATGCTTCAAACGTTTGCTCTTCTTGCATAGCCTGAATTTCTTCAGAGTGGCCCACGTATGAATACAATCCTAAATCCGCAATAAATTGTTTAGCTTCACCTAGCTCTTCATTAGTTTGAATTTCAAATGTTTTTTCATTAACTTTAAATGAATAACCACTTCCACCAATTTTTTGAGAAATAATTAATAATTCTTTGCCCGCTAAGTCGCCACCCATAATCATGACGTCAGCTTTATATAGGGGGCCAGCATTGAGAAATTTTCTAAAGCAACGCTCGGAACCATGAATATCTGAAACGAAATAAATCTTGGTCTGAGCTCCCATCAGCGCTAACTCCCCTTTCGTTTAATCACGTTGAGAGTACAACCCCCATCAATAATTTCCTTCAAATACTTATCAAATGTCCAATATGAGTCCTTTGTTACTGGTTAGTTCGGGAGTAACCTTTTTCGAACCTAACTCTCGTTGGGTTAAAAAGGAGGGCAAATGTCTAATTTCTCAACTGGAAAATCTGAACTCTTTGTTCGTAAAAGTTCCGGTTTTGTAAGAGAAGCTTCATCATTTGATGCAGTTGTATTTAATGCTGTTTTCTCTGCACCAGTCGGTGCGGTCTTGGCTTGGGGAGTATTTTTCTCTCTCTCGGCATTCCCTGGCGCAAATATAATTGCAGCAATACTTATTTCACTGGTTCTTAATATTCCAATAATTCTTATGATGTCGAGTTTGGCATCGAGCATGCCGCGAACTGGCGGCGACTATGTATGGGTTAGCAGAATTCTCTCCCCTCAACTTGCGACAATTTCGAGTTTTGCAGCAGCATTTTCTGCTCTGATCGGTGCAACTTTTTGGGCGCGCTATTTCCCTGTTTATGCCCTTGGGCCTGCATTAGTGACTTTCGGCTCTATGTTTAAGAACCCAACCATGATTACGTGGGGCAATAATTTCCAAAGTGATAAAACTTGGATAGTTGTTGGCGCCTTAATCATGATTGTATTGATGACAGTGATTCTCATCGCTGGAACTAAGCGAACACTTCGTTGGATGAATATCTTCTGGATTATCGCTTCAGTGGGTACTTTCCTTGCCTTCATTGCACTTGCATTTGGTTCAAAGGCAAAATTCCAAACAAACTTCAACGCATTATCTACAGATTACGGTGCTACTGGCGATTCCTACCAAAATGTTATCGCTGGCGGAGGTGCTGGGGCTTCGGCATCTTCACTTACTAATTGGAATGCAACACTTCCAACAGTATTCGTAATCATGACATTCATGATGTGGAATTGGTGGAGCGTTTATCTCTCCGGTGAGTTAAAGGGCGCCTCTAACCGCCAACGTCACGTAAAGATTATGTCTACATCGCTTCTGTGGAATGTTGTATTTCTAATTATGGGCATACTTCTTCTATACAGAATCGTTGGTTACGATTTTATGGTTGGTGCAAATACGGGAGGAAATGAAGCCTATGTTTTACCTAACGCTCCTTGGTATCACTTCTTGGCCTCAGTTACGTTAAATGTGCCAGTACTTACCTTCCTGATAGTTGGATCCTTCCTATTCTGGTCATTGCCAGCAATGGTTGGAAACGTCTATCAGCCAGTTCGCGCAGTATTCGCCTGGTCATTTGATCGATTACTGCCTGAAAAACTCGCTGATGTAAATCCACGTACGCACTCTCCGGTTCCAGCAATTCTTACAGTGATGGGTCTCGTCACTGCAATGTTAATCTGGAGCGTTAGTGCAACAACCTTTGCTACATGGCTCGCACTTGGAGTTCTTGCAGGAGTTGTTTGTATCGTCATTGTTGCCTTAGCGGCTTTTCTATTCCCTTCTCGTCGCAAAGACCTGTATCTAAATTCTCCAGCTAACCAAAAGTTTCTGGGGATTCCAGTTCTACGCATCGTGTCACCATTGTCAGCACTTGTAATGGTGTTCTTAGTTTGGGCGGTATTGAAATATCCAGCCTTGGCAATTGGAACACCAGAACATGCATGGTGGGTACCGGCATTTATTGCGGGAATAGTTGTGGTTGGACTACTCCTTTATTACATTCCAAAGATGGTTCGTAAATCACAGGGTATTGATATCGACCTTGTGTACAAGGAACTACCACCTGAATAAACTCAAGTAAAAATAACCTCGGCCATTTTAATAATGGTCGAGGTTATTTTTTTTAATTATTTCCTTGCCAACGACCAGGCGATTCCGTCCAAAATATCGGCTTCCGATGCCACAAACTCTGTAGCTCCGGTTGCCTTCATAATTTCAGATAGGACTAGAGATCCAGCGGCAAATACGTCTGCGCGACCTGGGTGCAAAAAACCAACATGAGATCTTTGTTCGGCATTCATTTTTTGAAATTTCAGTGCAACTGAGTGTGCTTGGTCCGCACTTACACGAGCTAAATGAATGAGATGACTATCGTATGTTTCAAGTTCTAAAGCACTCGCTGCAACCGATGTTGCAGTGCCTGCGACTGCAATGAGGGTCTTTGCCTTAGTAATAGGAACTATGGCTGCTGCTATAGAAATTGCTTCTTGAATATCCTTGCGAGCATTTTCAATTTCTACCTGTGTTGGTGGATCCGAATGAATATTTCGCTCAGTCATTCGCACGCATCCAATATTTACACTCTTGGCAAATTCAACTTCAGAGTGACCATAAACAAATTCAGTTGATCCACCACCTATGTCGACCACCAAAAATGGAGCATCACTTGGTGCAAATTCTTTTGTGGCACCGATAAATGAGAGTTTCGCTTCTTCATCCCCCGAAATTACTTCTGGTTCGATACCAAGTCGTTCTTTCACTCCATCAATAAAAAGATCTCTATTGGTCGCATCACGAGTAGCACTGGTTGCACAGAAGCGAATTTTTTCGACCCCACGCTTAGAAATCTCTTGTGCAAATAAATCTATTGCCGCAAAAGTTCGAGCAATTGCATCAGGATGAAATGCTTTCGCTTGATCTACGCCTTGACCTAGGCGAACAATCTCCATTGTTCGATAAATCTCTCGAAAATTAGTTCCATCAATATCAGCAATTAATAATCTAATTGAATTTGTTCCACAATCTATTGCTGCAACTCTCATGCATTCATCTCCGTATTGCATGCGTGCTCTTGCCACCATTGTGGCAATTTGCTGAGTGCTTCATCACCGAGTGGGTTTACGCCCGGACCTGCACTAAGAGAATGTGCAACGAGTGAATGTAAACATTTAACTCGATCAGGCATGCCACCTGCAGAAATTCCTTTGACTTCGTCAACAACCACGCCGAGTGCATTGCGATCAGAAACGTACGCATCGTGAGCTTTTCTGTATGCAGAGGCTAAGTCAGCATCATGTGCCAAGCGTTCATTCATCTCTGCCATGAGTCCTGATGATTCAAGAGTTGAAATAGCACCTGTTAGACGTGGACATGTTGCGTAATAGAAAGTAGGAAACGGAGTTCCATCACTGAGTCTCGGTGGTGTTTGGACTACAGCTGGCATAGAACACGGACATCTATAAGCAATTGCATGCACATCTCTTGGAGTGCGACCTAATTGAAATTCAATGCAATCAAGGTCACTCGGTTGAACTTCTTTCACTGATTTTGAGTTTCCGTAATAGATGCAATCATCCGTGAATACCACGGCTGTCCATCTGGAATCTTATTTGCAACAGTGGTGCCACTTTCTTCTGTGTATTGGCCATTTGAATCAGTAACGATGTATTGACGCTCTCCTGGTAAAACAAAGTGCAAACGTTCACGTGCTTGAGACTTTATGAATTCAGGATCACGCCACATTGAAAGATCTTTACGTGCTTGCTGAAGTGCAGCGTTGTTGCTGGCAACTTGAGATTTAAGAGCACTAATTTGTGCCCGTTGAGTGAAGTAATGCTTAATTGGTGGGGCAATCGTAAGTGCCATAATGAACAGAATCGTTGCCAGGGTTAAAGCACGACTATTTCCACGTCGTTTATTAAAATTTAAACCACGGCGTCGTGCCATTTTTATCCTTTAAATCGCGGGAAAGCCGCGCGACCTGCATAAACCGCACCATCAGAGAGTTCCTCTTCGATTCGCAATAACTGGTTGTATTTTGCAACACGTTCAGAACGTGCTGGTGCGCCAGTTTTAATCTGTCCGCAATTAGTTGCAACTGCAAGATCTGCAATAGTCGTATCCTCAGTTTCACCAGATCGATGGCTGAGCATGCTGCGGTAATCCGCACGATGTGCCATATCCACTGCATCAAGAGTTTCGGTGAGCGTTCCAATTTGATTGACCTTAACTAAAAGTGCATTTGCTGTGTCTGAATCAATGCCCTTCTTTAGGCGAATTGGGTTGGTAACAAATAAGTCATCTCCAACTATTTGCACTCGCTTACCTAGCGATGCTGTCATTGAACGCCAACCTGCCCAATCCTCTTCATCGAGTGGATCTTCAATCGAAACCAGTGGATAAGCATCTACAAGTGATGTGTAGTAAGCAATCATTTCTTCTGCAGTTTTATTTGAACCTTCAAAGTTGTACTTGCCCTTTTCGTGGAATTCAGTTGCAGCAACATCCATTGCAAGTGCGATGTCTTTTCCTGGTTTAAATCCGGCAAGAGTGATCGCTTCAATAATTAGATCCAGCGCTGCTCGATTGCTCTCAAGGTTTGGAGCAAAGCCACCCTCATCGCCAACACTCGTTGCGAGTCCACGCTTTTTTAATACGGATTTAAGCGCATGATAAATCTCTGCGCCCCAACGAAGTGACTCTCGAAAAGTTTCGGCGCCAATTGGAGCAACCATAAACTCCTGAATATCAACATTCGTATCAGCGTGCGCACCACCGTTGAGAATATTCATCATCGGAACTGGAAGAACATGTGCGTTTGGTCCGCCTAAATAACGAAATAATGAAAGATCAGCACTTTCCGCTTGAGCTTTTGCAACAGCCAAAGAAACGCCAAGAATCGCATTTGCACCGAGTCGAGATTTATTTGCAGTGCCATCGAGTGCAATCATTTCGCTATCTACCAGGCGTTGATCTTGTGCATCTAAACCAATAACTGCTTCTGCAATTTCGCCAACGACAAATGCCACGGCTTTTTCAACACCTTTACCTAAATATCTTTTGCCACCATCGCGAAGTTCTGCTGCTTCAAAGGCACCAGTAGATGCACCACTTGGAACTGCTGCACGGGATTGAGTTCCATCTTCTAATTGGATTTCGACTTCAACCGTTGGGTTACCACGAGAGTCAAGAATTTCACGAGCGCCAAGAGCTTCGATAAGGGCCACGTAATCCACCTTTTTTTCTTATGAATTCACCTTTGCAGTGCCTAATCCTACCGCGCCTCTTGCTGCGCAATCTCCCGCATTAATTGCTTACTCTGCATGCGCAACGCATCTTCCGGATCTATTCCATTCTTATGTGCCCACGCAATTACAGCAAGCAATGCACTGCCAACTGATTCTTGAGTTGCAGCAGAGTTTTCGGGATGGATAGGTACATCGAGGTGTACTCCGTATTTTTCTGCGCGATACAACAGTTTGTTAATCAACGACAGGGCAGGTTGAGATATCGCAACGCCATCTAAGGCAGATGTACGCCCTTTTTCCGCTGCCTTAATTTCTTCCCAGTTAGCGATAACTTCTTGGCTGCCACTTACTTTTGTGTCGCCGAAAACATGAGGATGTCGGCTAATGAGTTTTTCGGTAATCACTTTTGCAACATCTTCAATTGAAAAAGGATCGGTTGGATGATCCTGGGCAATACGTGAATGGAAATAGACTTGAAGCAAAATATCGCCAAGTTCTTCACGCATTCCAGCACGATCTGATTCAGCAACAGTGTCTATAAATTCGTAGGACTCTTCAAGTAAATACTTGATCAAAGATTCGTGACTCTGTTCGGCATCCCAAGGACAGCCACCAGGTGAACGGAGTTGATCCATCACCTCAACTAATCGTTGCAAGTATGAAGTACTCATACCGTTTATGCGACTAATTACTTGTCAGAAGGTGCGACTGCAGATCCCGCAGAATCAACAGGAACGATGTCAGCAGTGACTGCATCCCACACACCATAACGCGGATTGATTGTTACCTTATTTTTATTGGCCATATCAACAACGAGTTTCTGTATCGAAGCACCGATTTGTTCCTGTGGCACACCAGAGGCTGCAAGTCCTTGACTAATTTTGTCTGAAATAATTACACCTTGTAAATAAAGATCAAAGTCTTTTAATGCAATTCCTGCTCCAACAAGAGCGTTTGGTAAACCTTCTTCTCCACCAATTTGCTCGGTAATGTTTGCTCGGCGTGTATCAATTTCCGCTTTTGAAACAGTAATTTTTAATTCTGCGGCAACTTCGTTGAGCAATTCTGTGAGCACATGAAAGCGCATCTGCGAACGATTTAGGTCTTCGCCTACTTGTAATTGCATCTGTGATGCATCAACCGCACCACGTTCAGCCACGATGGCATCAATACTTGATTGAACAGTTGCTTGTGAAATTTTTACTGAACCAATTGAGGCAGCTGTGCTTACTTGCGAACAACCAGTAAGTAATAGTGCTACTGATATTGCCGCAACTGAAATAGATTTTTTCACTATGAACTGCCTTTCGACGTTGGTGCCAATTCGGTAACTACCTGTGTTACCCAAGCCAGAAGAGAAGTATCCACTATCGGAGCAGTACTTTCTGACGGATTCCACGCAGAACTCTTGGGCAGACAGACCAATACCGTTGAAGATGCGGATTTATAGAGTGATCCCGGATACATGCGAGCCAATGTGATTTGTTTAGATTCAGGCAAATTAATGGGCGAAAGTCGAACAAATTTTCCTTGTGCCACCACTTCACGTAGAGAAATAATCTTTGCAAATGCACGTAGTGCTGCAACGCCAAGGAGTGTTTCAGCTTCTTGAGGCAGTGCACCGAATCGATCAATCAATTCTTCTTCTATTGCATCAACATCTTCACGATTGCGAACATCTGCTAAGCGACGATAAAGATCTAAACGTAAACGTTCACCGGGCACGTATTCCGCAGCGAGATGCGCATTAATTGGCAATTCAACTTTGCACTCATGATTAGGCTCTGTTGTTTCAATAATGCCAGATTTGTATTCGTGAACCGCTTCTCCAACCATTCGCATATACAAATCAAATCCGACATCAGCAATGTGACCCGATTGTTCTCCACCTAATAAATTTCCAGCTCCACGGATTTCAAGATCTTTCAGTGCAACGCGCATTCCGGCACCTAGTTCGGTGTTAGCCGCAATTGTTTTTAATCGATCTTGGGCTAATTCACTCAACGGTTGATCTGGCGGAAATAAAAAGTATGCGTAAGCACGTTCTCGTCCACGTCCAACTCGTCCACGGAGTTGGTGAAGCTGAGATAGCCCAAAGAGATCTGCTCGTTCAACTATCAGTGTGTTGGCGTTGGCAATATCTAATCCACTTTCAACAATTGTTGTGCAGACTAAAGCATCAAAGTCTCGATTCCAAAATGCCAAAATTACATCCTCGAGCGAACCTTCGCTCATCTGCCCATGCGCGATTCGAATGCGTGCCTCAGGTACAAGTTTTTGTAATTTTTGTGCTGCTTGATCAATGGATTCAACCCGATTATGAATATAAAAAATTTGTCCATCTCGTAATAACTCACGATGTATCGCAGCAGTGATTTGCGCATCATCGCGTGCACCCACATACGTCAAAATAGGATGGCGTTCTTCCGGTGGCGTTGTAATCGTGGACATTTCACGAATTCCAGTAACGGCCATTTCTAATGTACGTGGAATAGGAGTTGCAGACATTGCCAAAACATCAACAGTTGTGCGTAGTTTTTTAAGGGATTCCTTTTGTTCAACGCCGAAACGTTGTTCTTCATCGACTACGACTAATCCTAAATCCTTAAAGTGCACATCATTAGAGAGTATGCGATGAGTACCCACGACTACATCAAATGTTCCTGCTTCTACTCCTGCCAAGATTTCTTTACTCTCTTTTGCGGTATTGAATCGAGATAAACCAGCGACCTTTATTGGAAACCCTGAATATCTCTCTTCGAAAGTCTTTGTATGTTGTTGAACAAGCAAAGTGGTTGGAACTAGTACGGCAACTTGCTTTCCATCTTGTACAGCCTTAAACGCTGCACGAATAGCAATCTCAGTTTTGCCGTACCCAACATCTCCGCAAATTATTCGATCCATCGGAAATGGACGTTCCATATCAGCTTTAACTTCGTTAATTGTTGAGAGTTGATCCGGAGTTTCTATATAAGCGAAAGAGTCTTCGAGTTCGCGCTGCCAAGGCGTATCTGGTGAAAATGCAAAACCGGGAGATGAAGTACGTGCGGCATATAATCGAATTAATTCACCTGCAATTTGGCGCACAGCTTTGCGTGCACGTCCCTTTGCTTTCTGCCATTCTCCACTTCCAATTCGATGAACTGTCGGAGTTTCACCACCTACATACTTGCTCACTTGTTCCAGTGAATCTGTTGGGACGAAGATGCGATCGCCAGGTTGCCCGCGTTTAGCAGACGCGTATTCAAGTACTAAATATTCGCGGGTAACCCCAGCGACAGTTCGTGAAACTAATTCGATGTATCTGCCGATCCCATGTTGTTCGTGAACAACAAAATCTCCAGCCTTTAACTCAAGTGGATCAATAGCTGTTTTTCGTTTTGAAGGGAGTTTTTCTGTATTAGTGATGACTCCTTTACTGCCTGATAAATCTCGTTCAGTAATGAAGAGAATTCGTGCGCCCGGCGCACTGAAACCAAATGCAATTGTCGATGTCACAACGCGCACTGAAATTTCGGCACTTCTAAATAAATTTGAGTACCGCTCGTGCATTCCATGACCATGTGCTGCGAAAACTAAATTCTGTCCAGCCTCCATAGCGCTTCGAAACTCATCTACAAGCCGTTCTGTATTGCCCCTCAAAGGGTCAATGGCTTGGGCATCCAAAAACACCGCTTCATCATCTAGATCACTACCAAAAACATTAAAACTTCGATGTTGCAATTTGTTTTTGGTTATTTCTGTCTTTAATTCTTCCCACGTCATATAGGTGCCATCTCCGCTGTGAAGTGGAGTTGCGCCACCACTTGCAGCGTTTAGCCATGACGCTAAATAAAACTCTTCGTTCGTGGCAAGAAGATCAGCTGCTCTAGATTTTATTCTCTCCTCGTCAATAAAAATTACTTCGGTATTTTCTGGCATACGATCTAGGATACTTTCGGTTGAATCAACCAAAAGCGGTATAAAAGACTCCATGCCTTCTGTTGCAATTCCCTCAGATATTTTTTCTAATATTTCAGAAGCTTGTGGAAATTCAACAATGAGTTCTTTTGCTTTGGCTCTCACCTCTAATGTAAGCAATAACTCTCGGCAAGGTAATAATTCGATGAGTTTTTCTACAGGACCTGTCGTGCGCTGACCCGCAACATCGAAATAACTAATGTCTTCAATCTCATCGCCAAAAAAATCGATTCGAATAGGTTGATTAGCTAGTGGAAGAAATACATCAAGAATTCCACCACGCACTGCAAATTCTCCACGACGTTCGACTAAATCTGTGCGTTGATACGCGAGTTCGCCAAGATGATCAATTAGTTCTTTGAGATCACATTGCGTTCCGACCCTTAGTGTGCGCACTGGTTTAGTTGCAAGAGAATTAATTATTCGATGAATCAGACCACGAACAGGTGTCACGACAATCGGGTTAGGTGATGTATTTTTCTTTAGTTCAATCAGAGTTGCGATTCTTTGTGCAACAGTGTCACTGCGCGGACTCAATCGCTCATGTGGCAATGTCTCCCATGCTGGAAATTCAAAAACGTGGCTATGCAATTCGCGAAGATCGCTAACAAAATCTTCGCTAGACCTACTAGAACTCGTGACGATTAATAGTGGGCGTTCGGCCGCGCGAATTGACGCAAGAAAGGGGTGCACAGATGAAGGTGCAATAATGCGCTTTTTATTTTCAAGTGCGTCGTATATATGCGCATCGGCGGCTAGCGCATCGCGTACGAGTTTCATTGTGCCTCCTGTCTTGGAAAACGCCTTAGGCCCCAACTCCGTGGAACCGGAGGGGGCTTAATAGGACAAGTCTAAGGCAGGTGAACCTGCCATGATTAGCCAGTGTCGACGCAAGATTTAGCAGCTGCCATCGGTAATGATGGCGCTAGTTTGCGA
>CAFBPV010000007.1_pt1 | contig 17355 bp, 14 predicted proteins | sample 7269821 | NCBI WGS metagenome assembly CAFBPV01 (sample SAMEA6814155, study PRJEB35770) | uncultured Candidatus Planktophila sp. | biome: Freshwater; feature: Freshwater reservoir; material: water | place: Czech Republic | collected 2017-06-27 | depth 30m m | reverse complement strand
TTGCACGGCGCACGTTCATATTTATTACAAGATGAAAACGGTCAAACCGTCGAATCGCATTCAATTTCTGCCGGTTTAGATTATCCAGGTGTTGGTCCAGAACACGCATACTTAAGCGACATTGGTCGTGCTGAATATCGGGCAATTACTGATGCCGAAGCAATGTACGCATTCTCTTTGTTGTGCAAAACTGAAGGAATAATTCCAGCAATTGAAACGGCACATGCACTTGCAGGCGCGCTCCAAGTTGGACGTGAATTAGGAAAAGACGCGACGTTGCTCATTAATCTCTCAGGCCGTGGGGATAAGGACGTAGTAACGGCTGCAGAATATTTTGGAATTCCGCTGTAATGACAACACCGCTGGCTCAATTATTTAAGAAAACTCAATCTGAAAATAGAGCAGCACTTATTGCTTACATACCTGCAGGATATCCAACTCAAGAAGGTTGCAAGGCTGTCATCGACGTATTTGCAGACGCCGGAGTTGATGCAATTGAAATTGGTTTTCCCTATAGCGATCCGGTGATGGATGGTCCAACTATTCAAGAAGCAGCAAACACCTCATTAAATGCGGGCACTGGAGCTAAAGAAGTTTTTGAAGCTCTGGCTCATGCCACAAGTCGCGGAATTCCAAGTGTGGTTATGACGTACTGGAACCCAATTGAAAAATATGGTGTCGAAGAATTTGCGGCTTCAATATCTGCAAATAATGGTTCCGGTGTAATTACTCCAGATTTGCCGGTAGATGAAGCACAACAATGGAAATCAGCCTGTGCAACATCTGAAATCAATTCAATTTTTGTAGTTGCACCTAGTACAACAGATGCGCGTTTAGAAAAAGTAACCGCGCAATGTTCAGGCTTTGTTTATGCAGCATCTTTGATGGGGGTAACAGGTGCGCGCACTGGGATTTCTGCTGGTGCTAAGGAGTTGGTCGATCGAATTAAGAAAGTAACCAACACTCCTGTTGCGGTAGGTCTGGGAGTTTCGACTCGCGAGCACGCTAAGGAAGTTGCCTCTTTCGCAGACGGAGTAATAGTTGGTTCAGCATTTATTAATGCTTTGACTAACGCAGATTCCTTGGATTCGGGAATAAAAGCGGTACGAACTCTAGTTGAGCAATTAGCACTAGGAGTTCGAGAGGGCAGAGGATGAAAAAAGCACTTCCGTGGATTGGTTTGCTTGCTCGGCTAATCTTGGGTGGCGTTCTTTTGGTAGCCGGATATCTCAAAGCATTTAGCCCAGATAAATCCATGATGGCCGTACGTGCTTATGAAATTTTACCAATTTGGTTAGCAAATGTTCTTGGAATAATTTTGCCGTGGCTTGAAATTGGGGCGGGTTTACTTTTAATTATCGGGGTAGGAATACGTTACGCAGCAATTTTTGGTTCAGCCATTATGGTTTTGTTTATTATTGCCATCGCACAAGCATGGGCTCGCGGCTTATCAATTGATTGTGGCTGCTTCGGTGGCGGAGGTTCTGTCGATCCGAGTAAAACCAGATATTTGCAAGAAATCTTACGTGACACAGGCTTAGCACTTTTAGGTTTATATCTTCTTCGCTACCCTGTAACCACGTTTGCACTTGAAAAAAATAAATCTCAGATACGCACGCCATCACAGGGAGAATAGAAATAATGTCATCCAAGTCACCTCAGGGTCCAGATAACACAACTCGTAATCTTGTCATCGGCATGGTAGTTCTCGTTGTCGCAGTGGGAGCAATTTTCTCTGTACTTGGCAATAAAACTTCTTCATCTGCGGCGTTGCCATCTAACGTATCAAAGGCTGATGGGTACGGAATAGTTTTTAATGGCGATCTCACAGGCGTACCTGTTGTTGATATCTGGGAGGATTTTCAATGTCCTGTCTGCGCCCGATTTGAGCAAACTAATAGTGCGTACTTAGAAAAAATTATTGCCGAAAAGAAGGCTAAGGTTGTTTTCCACACACTTTCATTTCTAGGCACAGAGTCGGCGTTAGCCGCTAACGCTGCAGCGTGCGCATCCGATGAAGATAAATTTCTCGGATTTCACTCAACGTTCTATCAGAATCAGCCAGCAGAAAATTCTGGCGCTGTAACAGTTGATTATTTAGTGGGATTGGGACAAGGAATAGGAATCACATCTGATAAGTACAAGAGTTGCGTAGCAAATCTTGATTACAAGGATTGGGTAAATAACGTAGCCTCATCCGGTGCTGAGAAGAATATTAATTCAACTCCAACAGTCTTGGTCAATGGCAAAGAAATTCAACGTGCAACATCAGCTACAGACCTTGGCCAGTACTTTGATCCAGCAGCATTTGCTCAAGCCGTAGAAGGTAATTAAACCTTTGAATAGATCGATTCCTACGCCGAGCATTTCGGTTTTGGAAATCGGTCCATTAACAATTCACTTCTACGCTTTATGCATCATTGCTGGAATAGTTGTTGCTGTGTGGCTTGGTGATAAAAGATTCATATCACGTGCACCTAATGGTCAAAACGTAGTGGCTGATGTCGCGATATGGGCAGTTCCTTCAGGAATCATTGGAGGTCGTCTCTATCACGTGATTTCATCGCCCGCTAATTACTTTGGCAAAAATGGAAACCCTGTTGATGCAATAAAAATTTGGCAAGGTGGGCTGGGAATTTGGGGTGCAATTTCAGTCGGTACGGTTGCGGCCTATTTCGCATATAAAGTCCAAGAAAAGAAGAAAGTTTTGCCATCCTTCGGACATTTCATGGATGCACTTGCTCCCGGAATTTTGCTAGCGCAGGCGATAGGGCGTTTGGGTAATTGGTTTAATGGCGAGTTATTTGGTCGTCCAACACAACTTCCATGGGCACTTGAGATACCTACTAATTTACGTCCGCAAAATTACATGACATATGAAACATTTCACCCAACATTTTTGTACGAATTGATTTGGTGCAGCGCAGTAGCAATTGCACTTATTGTGTGGGGCAAAAAATTGGCGCCAGGCCAGGTTTTTAGTGCGTACGTTGCGTTGTACAGCATCGGTCGATTATTGATCGAGACCATACGTATAGATCAAGCCAATATCATCGGTGGTTTACGTGTAAATGTCTGGGTTAGCGCAATTGTTACAACACTGGCAGTATCTAATTACCTACGATTGGGGCGCAGGTCGGCTAAGATTTAAATATGGCCCTAGAAGATGTGTATGCCCGCAATCTAGAGCACCGAACGCATCGTGCAGGTTGGTTACGTGCCGCAGTTCTTGGTGCTAATGATGGTTTGGTTTCTACCGCATCTTTGATGATTGGCGTGGCCGCAGCCAAAGCAGATGGTTTCTTGATCACAGCGGGCATTGCAGGAATATCTGCCGGCGCAATGTCTATGGCCGTTGGAGAATATGTTTCAGTTCGTTCACAAAATGATGTCGAGGATTCTGATCGATTATTAGAAATTCAACACTTGGCAATTGATCCAGAAGGTGAATTGCAAGAACTCAAACAAATTTATATTGATCGTGGCTTAACTCCCGATTTGGCAGGACAGGTTGCGACAGCAATGCATGAAAAAGATGCATTAGCAGCACACCTTCGAGATGAATTGGGTCAACATCCACATACAAAAGCTCGCCCTCTACAAGCAGCAGTTGCTTCGGCAGCAAGTTTTACCTTAGGTGGTTTAGTTCCGTTTCTAGGTGCATTTGCTCCAACACTTGGCGCGAAGGCGTGGAGCATTGTCGCTTTCACATTGGCTGGACTGCTCTTTACGGGAATTGTTAGTGCCCGAACTGCAGGATCAGCTGTGCTCAAGCCGACAATTCGAGTCATGCTTGGTGGCTGTGCGGGTATGGCAATTACTGCAGGAATCGGGCAGTTAGCGCATATCAGCGGCATTTGATTGCCTCTTTCAACTACTGGAATTTGAGCACTCTTTGCTACTCTTTGCGACGTAACACTGACTAGGGCCAAGGTTGTCCCGAATACGCATCGACAACTGGAGCTTTCATCACAATGAGTTTGCAATCCAATTATCCAATTGCACAAGGGTTATACAACCCTGCCAACGAGCATGATGCTTGTGGTGTTGCAATGGTTGCAACCTTAAATAAAGTCGCAACGCACTCAATTGTTGCAAAAGGTTTAACTGCGCTGCGCAATCTTGAACATCGCGGTGCATCCGGCGCTGAACCTGATAGCGGTGATGGTGCAGGAATTCTTATTTGTATTCCAGACGCATTTTATCGGGCAATTCTTCCTTTTGAACTTCCTGCAGAAGGTGCGTATGCAACAGGTATTGGTTTCATCGAACCAAGTGCCGAAGTTAAAGATTCAATTGTAAAGATTGCCCACGAAGAAGGATTAAGCGTCCTGGGGTGGCGTGAGTTGCCAATTAACCCTTCATCTTTGGGAAAAACTGCGTTGTCAGTGATGCCACGATTTGAACAATTATTTATCGCTGGCTTAAATAATGAATCAGGTATCAATCTGGATCGTCTTGCCTTTTGTCTACGAAAGCGCATTGAACACACTCTGCCACTTTATTTTTCATCTCTTTCCTCTAAGACAATTGTGTATAAAGGAATGCTCACAACCGGGCAACTTGAGGAGTTCTTTCCAGATCTCAGTGATGAAAGAGTAATTTCGCCTCTAGCCTTGGTGCATTCACGATTTTCAACCAACACTTTTCCATCGTGGCCATTAGCTCACCCTTATCGATTCATTGCCCACAACGGTGAAATAAACACAGTTAAGGGAAATCGAAATTGGATGCGTGCGCGCGAAACACTTTTGCAGAGCGATTTGATTCCTGGAGATCTCAAAAGAATTTATCCGATTGTTGATCCAAATGGCAGTGACTCTGCATCATTTGATGAAGTACTTGAACTTTTGTACTTGGGTGGTCGTTCACTCGCGCACTCTGTTTTAATGATGATTCCGGAAGCTTGGGAAAACCATACTTCTATGTCGCAGGAGCGTAGAGATTTTTATGCATTCCACGCATCTCTTATGGAACCGTGGGATGGTCCAGCGTGCGTCACATTTACAGATGGCCATCAAATTGGTGCGGTATTAGATCGAAATGGATTGCGGCCTTCACGTTTTTGGATTACTAACGATGGTTTGGTTGTGCTTGCAAGTGAAGTAGGAGTTTTAGATATTGCTCCAGATCAAATCGTACGAAAAGGCCGATTGCAACCAGGAAAAATGTTTCTTGTAGATATCGAACAAGGTCGCATCATTGAAGATGATGAAATCAAAGACTCCTTAGCGCGAAGTGCGCCATATAGTGAGTGGCTTCATGCAGGAATCATGAAACTCAGTGAATTGCCACCACGTGAGCACATTATTTATCCGCACTCATCAGTTGTGCGCAGACAAAGAGCGTTCGGTTACACAGAAGAAGAACTGCGAATCCTTGTTACGCCTATGGCTAGAAATGGAGCCGAACCACTTGGTTCGATGGGCACAGATTCTCCGATCGCTGCGCTATCTGAGAAACCACGTTTACTTTTTGATTATTTCTCACAGTTGTTCGCGCAAGTTACTAATCCACCATTAGATGCGATTCGGGAAGAGTTAGTAACAAGTTTGGGTGGATCTGTTGGTCCAGAACATAACTTATTAGACCCTGGACCCGCATCATGTAGACAAATATCTTTGGCATTTCCGGTTATAGATAATGATGAACTTGCAAAGATTATTCACGTTAATGCAGATGGGGATTACCCAGGATTATCAGCTTACGTTGTCCGTGGCCTATTTCAAGTCGCTGGTGGGGGAGACTCACTTCGTAAACGTTTAGATGAAATTGCAGCAGAAGTTTCAACGGCAATCGCAGAAGGTGCGCGCATCATTGTTTTGTCTGACAGAGATGGAGACGCAGAAGATGCACCTATTCCATCCTTGTTGTTAACTGCCGCAGTTCATCACCATTTAATTCGTGAAAAAACTCGAACAACAGTTGGATTAGTTGTTGAAGCAGGAGATGTTCGCGAAGTACACCATGTTGCATTACTTTTCGGCTATGGCGCTGCAGCGGTAAATCCATATCTTGCTATGGAAAGCGCCGAAGATTTAGTTCTACAAGGAGATATCACAGGGATAAGTCCTGAAAAGGCCGTTGCTAATCTAATTAAAAGCTTAGGTAAAGGTGTTCTCAAAGTTATGTCCAAGATGGGAATTTCGACAATTGCTTCGTACACAGGAGCGCAAGTTTTCGAAGCAATCGGGCTTTCACAAGAGTTAGTTGATCGCTATTTCACCGGAACAACTTCTCGATTAGGTGGAATTGATCTCGACATAATTGCGCAAGAAACCATTGCTCGTCATCACATCGCATACCCACCAGGGGGCGAGGTACCTGGTTCACGTAAGCTCCCAATTGGTGGCGAATACCAGTGGCGCCGTGAAGGCGAACCACACTTGTTCGACCCTGAAACTGTTTTCACACTACAACATTCGACTCGCGCAAAGCGCTATGACGTATTTAAACGATACACAAACAGAATTGATGAACAGAGCAAGGCTCTGATGACTCTTCGTGGTTTATTTACTTTCAAAGAACGTACACCAATTGCAATCGAAGAAGTAGAACCAATTTCGGAAATCCTCAAGCGTTTTTCTACAGGTGCAATGTCGTACGGATCTATTTCGCAAGAAGCTCATGAAACCCTTGCGATTGCCATGAATCGTATTGGTGCTAAATCAAATACTGGCGAAGGTGGCGAAGATCCAGAACGTTATCTGCCAATGGCAAATGGAGATTCAAAACGTTCAGCCATTAAACAGGTTGCAAGTGGACGTTTTGGCGTGACGAGTAATTACTTGGTCAATGCCGATGATATTCAAATTAAAATCGCACAGGGAGCAAAGCCTGGCGAAGGCGGGCAACTACCAGGTAACAAGGTGTATCCATGGATTGCCAAGGTTAGATACTCAACACCTGGTGTTGGATTAATTTCTCCACCACCACATCATGATATTTATTCCATTGAAGATCTTGCTCAACTCATTCATGATTTAAAGAATGCAAACAAGGATGCACGTATTCATGTGAAGTTAGTTGCTGAAGTTGGCGTAGGAACCGTGGCAGCTGGCGTGAGCAAGGCACATGCTGATGTCGTTTTAATCTCCGGCCACGACGGTGGAACAGGTGCATCACCACTGACATCTCTTAAGCACGCAGGTGCACCGTGGGAACTCGGACTTGCTGAAACTCAACAAACTTTATTACTCAATGGTTTACGTGATCGTATTGTTGTTCAAGCAGATGGACAATTAAAAACGGGCAGAGATGTTGTTATCGCAGCACTCCTGGGCGCAGAAGAATTCGGTTTTGCAACTGCACCATTGGTTGTCTCTGGTTGCGTCATGATGCGCGTGTGCCATCTTGATACTTGCCCTGTTGGAGTTGCAACACAAAATCCGGAATTGCGTAAACGTTTTACTGGAAAACCTGAATTTGTGGAGACATTCTTTGAATACATTGCCGAAGAAGTTCGCGAACTACTTGCTCAACTTGGATTTAGAACGCTGCAAGAGGCAATCGGCCACGTCGAATACTTAGATACTCAAAAGGCTGTTCATTACTGGAAAGCCCACGGTTTAAACCTTGCTCCGCTTTTAATGCGCCCTGATGTACAAAGTTCACTTCACAGCACAACAACACAAGATCATGGACTAGTTAATGCTTTAGATAACAAGCTCATCGAATTATCGGCTGCCGCATTGCAATCAAAGACACCGGTTCGTATTGACTTGCCAGTTCGCAACGTTAATCGAACTGTTGGCACAATGCTTGGTTCAGAAATTACTCGTACATTCGGTGCAGATGGACTGGATCCCGACACTATTTCAGTGACATTACATGGTTCATCCGGACAGTCACTCGGAGCATTTATTCCACGTGGATTAACAATTCGCCTTTACGGAGATGCTAATGATTACGTGGCTAAGGGAATATCTGGGGGACGAGTCATTGTTCGACCTGATGAAAAAGCACAATTTGCTTCTCAAGAAAATGTCATTGCCGGCAACGTTATTGGTTATGGCGCCACCTCAGGTGAAATTTTCATTCGCGGAATTGTTGGAGAACGATTCTGCGTTCGCAACTCAGGTGCGACGGCGATTGTTGAAGGCGTTGGCGATCACGGATGCGAATACATGACGGGTGGAAATGTTGTAGTACTGGGTCGCACAGGTCGAAATTTCGCTGCCGGAATGTCGGGCGGAAGAGCATTTGTATTGGATTTAAATCAGGCACATGTCAATCAGGAAATGGTCGATATCGTTGCTGTTCCACAGGATCAAAAAGAAATTTTACGTACATTGATTTCAGCGTTTGAAGTAGAAACTGGTTCTGTCATTGCCCACGAACTATTGGCTAATTGGGATAAATCACTTACTCGATTCTCAATGGTGATGCCACGTGACTATGCACGAGTTCTTGGCGCTATTGAGAAAGCAAACCGCGAAGGATTGCCCGTTGATCAATACGTAATGGAGGTGGCTGCTCTTGGCTGATCCAAAGGGATTTTTAACTACTCCACGTGAATTACCTAAACGTCGACCAGTTGATGTTCGCATTAAAGACTGGAATGAAGTGTATGAACCACAGAGCTTTGAACACCTGCAAAAACAAGCAGGGCGTTGCATGGATTGTGGAATTCCTTTTTGTCACCAAGGTTGTCCACTTGGCAATTTAATCCCCGAGTGGAATGACCTGTTATGGCGGGGCGATAAAGAAAGTGCAATCGATCGCTTACATGCGACAAATAATTTTCCAGAATTCACTGGTCGCCTCTGTCCCGCACCATGTGAAACAGCGTGCGTTGTTGGAATAAATGCAGACGCCGTAACAATTAAACAAGTAGAACTACGCACCATTGAAGAAGCATTCGGAGCAGGAAATGTAAAACCTCTGCCACCTGATCGCCTATCTGGCAAAACTGTTGCTGTTATTGGGTCCGGACCTGCTGGTCTTGCCGTTGCTCAACAACTTACTAGGGCTGGACACACTGTTGCTGTGTATGAACGCGCAGAAAAAATTGGGGGATTACTTCGTTACGGTATTCCCGAGTTCAAAATGGAAAAACATATTGTTGATCGCAGACTTGTACAGATGGAAAAGGAAGGCACTCGTTTTAGGCCTGGTGTTAATGTCGGCGTAGACCTCACTGGTGCGCAACTTCGCTCTCGCTATGACGCGGTAGTCCTTGCTATCGGTGCAACTCAATGGCGTGAACTTGAAATTCCAGGAAGATCATTTAATGGAATTTATCAAGCGATGGAGTATTTACCGTGGGGAAATAAAGAGGCCCTTGGTGAAATCACTGAGCGTCCAATAAATGTTGAAGGAAAAGATGTCATTATTTTGGGAGGCGGAGATACTGGCGCGGATTGTTTGGGCACAGCAATTCGCCAAGGCGCAAAATCAGTTACGCAATTAGAGATTTTGCCCCGTCCAACAAATGAGCGGCCAACAAATGCACCATGGCCAACGTACCCAATGATTTTTAGAGTTTCCAGTGCACACGAAGAGTTAGATAATCGAATTTTCTCGGTGAGCACTGAAGAATTTTTAGGAGACTCCGATGGAAATCTTCGCGGAATCAAGATTGTTGAAACACAATTTGTTGATGGAAAATTCTCGCCAATGCCAGGAACAGAAAGAGAAATTCCTGCGCAATTTGTCTTCCTTGCAATGGGTTTTACAGGACCAGAGCAAAATGCATTAATTACTCAATTGGAAGTTGAATTAGATGATCGCGGAATTATCAAACGCGATGCTAATTTTCAAACAACATCTGAAGGAGTCTTTGTTGCAGGAGACGCTGGACGTGGTCAATCACTGATTGTGTGGGCAATTGCTGAAGGTCGTAGCGCCGCCGCTGCGATTGATACCTATCTCACAGAAGAGAAATCACAATTGCACGCACCAATTTATCCAACAGACCGACCACTTGTTTTATAACCTTCGCAATTAACAGATAAGATTGGCATATGCGCCGGGCGAAAATTGTTTGCACGATGGGCCCAGCAGTTCAAGCTGACGGTAAAGTTGAACAATTAATTAAAGCCGGAATGAACATGGCTCGTCTAAATCTTTCACACGGAACACACGCAGATCACCAAAGCCGAATTGACGCGGTCAGAAACGCTGCTACAAAGGCGGGTGTTCCGATTGCAATCCTCGTTGATTTGCAGGGCCCAAAGATTCGTTTGGCTAGATTTGCTAATGGCCCACATGAGATCTCTCGTGGTGACATATTCACAATTACAACGGATGAAATTGAAGGAACCAAAGATCGAGTTGGAACCACCTTCAAAGGTTTGCCAGGGGATTGCAAGCCTGGTGATCGCATTCTTATCGATGACGGAAAAGTTACCGTCGAAGTTACCTCAGTAACCACAACCGATGTAGTCACCAAGGTGATTGAGCCAGGAACTGTAAGCAATAACAAAGGCATAAATTTACCTGGCGTTGCAGTTTCTGTTCCAGCACTTTCTGAAAAAGATATTGAAGATTTGCGGTGGGGCTTAAAGGCCGGAGCGGATTTCATTGCGCTCTCATTCGTTCGTAGCGCCGATGACATTAAAGATGTTCACAAGATCATGGATGAAGAAGGTATCCATGTTCCGGTTATTGCAAAGATTGAAAAACCACAAGCTGTCGCCAATTTAGTTGAAATCATTGCTGCATTCGATGGCATCATGGTAGCTCGCGGTGATTTGGGAGTCGAGCTTCCTATTGAGGATGTTCCACTGGTGCAAAAACATTGCATCGAACTTGCACGAGCTGCTGCTAAGCCAGTAATTGTTGCTACACAAATGCTCGAGTCAATGATCACGAACTCACGACCAACGCGCGCTGAAGCTACCGATTGCGCGAATGCAATTTTAGACGGGGCCGATGCTTTGATGCTCTCTGGTGAAACAAGCATCGGTGAATTCGCTATCGAAGCTGTAGAAACCATGGCACGAATTATTCAAAAAACTGAAGAAGGCGGCCTTGATCGTATTCGTCCCATTATCAACTCACCACGCACAAAGGGCGGCGCAATTACAAAAGCTGCCACCGAAGTGGGCGCCATTATCGAAGCAAAATATTTGGTTGCATTTACTCAAAGCGGCGACTCTGCTCGTCGCATGTCTCGTCTTCGTTCGCCTATTCCGATTTTAGCGTTGACGCCAGAAGTTGGAACTTACAACCGTCTTGCTCTGACATGGGGAGTGGAACCAGTAATCACTGAGATGGTTAAACACACCGATGAAATGGTTAAGCAAGTAGATACAGTTTTGATCGAGAGTGGACGCGCTAAGAAAGGTGAAAACGTAATGATTGTTGCGGGTTCCCCTCCTGGAATCCCAGGGTCTACAAATGCAATGCGCGTACACATCGTTGGTGACGCTGTTGGTGGCGTTGCCGCTGCATACCGTTGATACGCCGACATTTTCTCCGATTCAACAATTGCCGTTAGACTTTACGCAAGCCTCGGTACTCCAACGGTAGAGAGGGCAGTCTCAAACACTGCATAGTGTCGGTTCGAATCCGACTCGAGGCACATGAGTGCACTACGAATTTTGGTCGCCGAAGATGAGGCGCTGATTCGCATGGATTTAGTAGAAATGCTGACCGAATCTGGTTACGACGTTGTAGCGCAGGCAACCAATGGCGCGGAAGCAATTGAGTTGGCAAAAGAACACAAACCCGATTTAGCAATACTTGATGTAAAGATGCCTGTACTAGATGGCATCTCGGCTGCCGAAGAAATAATTTCCATTGCGCCCGTATTGATGCTCACTGCATTTAGCCAAAAAGAATTAGTAGATCGTGCACGCGATGCTGGCGTTATGGCTTACGTTGTTAAGCCATTTACTATCAACGATCTGATTCCTTCTATTGAAATTGCCATTAGCCGTCACACACAAATGAAATCTTTAGCCGATGAAGTCGCAGACCTGCACGAGCGATTAGAGAGTCGCAAATTAGTGGACCGTGCAAAAGGAATTTTGATGCAAGCCTTGGACTTAAGCGAACCAGAGGCCTTTTCCTGGATTCAAAGGGCTGCTATGGACCGCCGATTAAGCATGAAGGCTGTCGCCGAAGCCGTCATCTCCCCGAGCGCCGTCCCTGAGGGGAAATAAGCCTTAAAAGTTTCTGGTAGCGAGATTGAACGTTCAATTCCACCTTGTCCCGATGAGCCATTTGCCATTACCCTTCTCCTCTCCCTGTCCCGGGACAAAAGAACAGGAAAGGCAATACATGAAAAAGATCATCTCAATCGTTTCAGCTTCAGCTCTTGCTGTTGGACTAACTGTTGCAGTTGCTCCAAGCGCATTCGCTGCTTGCGGTGGCGATCTAAAGATTTACTTCCAAGGCGCGCAGACTGGTGCATATGCTGAGACCGGCATTAATGAAGCCAACGGCGTAATCCTTGCAATTGAAAAGTACAACAAAACAAATCCAAAGACAAAGATTGCCTACGATGTAATCGATACTGAAGCTTCAGGTGCAAAGTCACCAGCTCTAGCAGCGAAGGTTGTCGCAGATGAGTGTGCACTTGCTGTAGTCGGCGGTATGTACTCAGGAGAAACAATTAACGCAATGCCAATCTACACAGAAGGCAAAGTTCCTGTTGTTTCACCATCTGCAACAAACCCAGCTCTTACAAATAAGTCTCCTTACTTCCACCGTGTCGTAGGTTCTGACCTTGTACAGGGACCAGCTCTTGCTCAAATCGCAATTGGCTTGAAGTCAAAGCTATTCGTTGTCGATGATGCAACTGCATACGGTAAGGGTCTTGCAATTATCGTAAAGAAGAATGCTTCAAAGATCATCGTTGGATCTGACGGTGTTACAGAAGGCACAACTAACTTCACATCTGTAGTTGCAAAGGTTGCAAAATCTAAGGCAACAGCAGTGTTCTACGGTGGTTACTACCCAGAAGCAGCGATCTTCATCAAGGCGCTACGCGATAACCCTGCAACTAAGAAGGTTGCATTTATCGCAGGCGATGGCGTACTCGATGGTGAGTACATCAAGCTTGCAAAGAAGAATGCAGAGGGTTCATACCTCACAGCTCCAGGAGAGCCAATGGATAAGGTTGCTCCAGCTCTTGCTAAGGCATACAAGAAGCGTTTCGGTCGCGAACACGGTCTCTACACACTAGAGGCTTACAACTCAGCTTATGTCTTGCTACAAGGCGTTAAGGCTGGAAAGACAACTCGCGAGGCTCTTAATACATGGCTCGAGTCAGCTGTTGTTAAGGCCATTGGTTCAACAATTTCATTCTCTGCTACTGGTGATCCAGATAAGATCGTTATGAACCAGTACACAATTAAGGGTGGAAAGATGGTTTGGGTAAAGAAGCTTTCATAAGCTGATTTTCGAAAACCTCAATTAGCAATGCGTGGCAGATGCCTAAAAACATCTGCCACGCATCGCAATAACCAAAGGGATACATAGTGGATTTCTCGATTTTAGTTTCAAATTTTTGGTCTTTGGGTTTAGACGGCCTAGTCGTCGGAGCGATTTATGCTCTGATCTCTCTCGGATACACGTTGGTCTACGGCGTATTGCGCTTGATTAACTTCGCGCACTCTGAAATCTTTATGATCGGCACGATGACCGTCTATTTGGTCGTATTACAGTTTGGCTTTACGGGCTATGAAGACCCTCTTCCATTATTAAAATTCATTGGAATTTTCCTACTTTTTGCAACAGCTGCAGGAATCGTCAGTGGCGGTTCTGCTGTTTTGCTTGAGATAGTTGCCTATCGAAGACTGCGCAATATGGGGGCAAGTCGTTTAAGTTCACTTATTTCGGCAATCGGAGCATCATTTGTCTTAGTGGAAGTATTCCGCATATTTTCGGACTCTAAGAACCTAGATTTTCCTCGTCTGATAAATAAAGATCCATTTTTAACAATCGGTACTCTCTACCTCTCAGCCGACAAAGTGCTGGTCCTAGTCGGTGCCACAATTATTTTCCTTATTCTTAACCGCATTATTAACCATACAAAATTGGGAATGGGAATTCGCGCTGTTTCACAAGATGAGCGCACTGCGATTTTGATGGGAGTAAACGTTAATAAGATTATTTCGTATACGTTCCTTCTCGGCGGAGTTCTAGCCGGGGTGGGTTCTGCTTTTTACATGGTTTTCTACGAAACAACGAAGGCAAATGTTGGATTCCTCGTTGGAATCTCTGCGTTTACCGCTGCCGTTCTTGGTGGCATTGGCAATGTAAAAGGAGCGTTATATGGATCCTTTGCATTAGGCCTAATTCAACAGTACACATCAGCTGTCCTGGGGTATAACTGGCGCGATGTCGTTACATTCGTCATTCTCGTACTTGTGCTCTTGATTAAACCAACAGGGCTATTTGGTGAAGCGCTGCAGAAGGCGAGAGTGTAGTTATGGCTCTTAATAAATCTTCGTCATTTAATTTACGAGATAAATTTGGTGATTGGTGGGATGGCACTAATGCCGCCCAACGCACAATATTCCGTGTTGTATTAATCGGTCTGTTCTATGCACTTCCAATGTTAAATAATCCAATCATTGATACACCAGAGACTTCTTTTAGTTCAGTTCTCTTCTATCCACTCGTAATGTTTAGCTTGATGGCAGTGGGTCTCAACGTAGTTGTTGGTAAGTCTGGAATCCTCGATCTTGGGTATGTGGCCTTCTTTGCAATTGGTGCCTATACGCACGCAGTAATGAGCGCCCATACGCCATTAAATTTCTGGGAAATTCTTCCATTTGCAATGGCATTTGCAATGCTCGCAGGTTTAATTCTAGGACTTCCGGCTCTGCGCCTTCGAGGAGATTATCTTGCGATTATCACCTTAGGTTTCGGTGAAATTGTCAGAATTATTGCAGTAAATACTGACGCAATTGGTGGCGCTTTTGGTCTCACAGACATTCCAGGACCATCTTCAGTTTTTGGAGTTGAATTCACAGTCATGGATCCACGCACGTATTACTGGCTCACTCTTACGATGGTTTTACTGGTTATTTGGGGAGTCATTCGCCTATCCAACAGAAAACCAGGACGCGCCTGGGAGGCAATTCGTGAAGATGAAGATGTCGCAGAGTTCATGGGAGTTGCAACTCTCAAATATAAGTTGTGGGCTTTCATTATCGGTGGCGCCGTTGGTGGACTTGCCGGCGCAATTTATGCATCGCAACTTCGCTCAATTCAGCCAGAGTTATTTACTCTCAATCTTTCCATCATGATTCTTGCTTGTGTTGTCTTTGGTGGAATGGGAAATATCTGGGGTGTCATTCTTGGAGCAGTGGTGTTGGGATACGTCCCCGAGAAACTACGTTTCCTTAGTGATTATCGTATTGTTTTCTTCGGTTTATTGATGGTTGTGATGATGAATATTCGTCCTAACGGGCTTCTTCCACGACGCAAGCGTGAGCATTTTCAGGAGAAGAGCAAATGAGTAAAAAACTACTTGAAGTTAAAGACATACTAGTTAATTTCGGCGGAGTTACTGCTCTCAATAAAGTAAATTTGCATGTTAGCGAAGGCGAAATTGCGGCCCTCATCGGCCCTAATGGAGCTGGCAAAACAACTGTTTTTAATATTGTTACTGGTTATTACACTCCGACATCTGGAAGTGTAATTGTTGATGGTGAATCAATATTGGGTTTGCGTCCGTACAAGATTGCTCGAAAAGGATTAGGCAGAACATTCCAGAACATCCGTTTGTTCGGGGATATGACTGCGGTAGAAAACGTCGCAACCGCCGCTGATGCTCTAAACAAGTCAGGACTAGTTGGGTCCTTACTTGGCGTTCCCCGAAGTCGCCGGGATGAAAAAGAGAGCATGGAAAAAGCCCACGAGCTTCTTCGCTTTATTGGCTTAGATCACAGAGCACTTCAAATGGCCAAGAATCTTCCATACGGAGATCAACGTCGTTTAGAAATTGCTCGTGCCTTGGCACTTAATCCCAAGGTTCTCTTATTGGATGAACCTGCTGCAGGATTTAATCCCCAAGAAAAAGTTGAATTGGGTGAATTAATTCGTAAAATCCGCGATCGAGGTTTTGCTGTTCTTCTGATTGAACACGACATGAGCCTTGTGATGGATATTTCTGACCGAGTATCAGTTCTCGACTTTGGCCAGAAGATTGCCGAAGGCACACCTAAGGAAATTCAGAATAACCAACGCGTTATCGATGCATATTTGGGAGTTGCTGAAGATGCTTCTTAAAGTTAAAGATTTAAATGTTTCCTATGGAAAAATTAAAGCGATTAAAGGTATTTCACTTGAAGTAAATGCTGGTGAAGTTGTCACTCTCATCGGTGCCAATGGTGCGGGTAAAACTACATTCTTGAAGACGGTTTCTGGAATTCTTTCGCCAGTAAGTGGAGAGATCACATACGATGGAAAGCCATTGGAGAGCATCAAGCCATTTCAACGAGTTAACGAAGGTATCTGTCAGGCCCCAGAAGGCCGTGGAATTTTCCCCGGAATGACAGTTCTCGAAAACCTAGAAATGGGTAAATTCGGAAGAACTCCATCCAAGGAGGAGACACACGAAGATTTAGAGAAGATATTTGGTTTATTCCCTCGTTTGAAAGAACGCATTTCACAAATGGGCGGAACGTTATCTGGCGGAGAGCAGCAGATGCTTGCTATTGGTCGCGCATTAATGAGCCGACCTCGCTTATTGCTCCTTGATGAACCATCTATGGGTCTTGCACCAAAATTTATTGCGCAAATCTTTGAAATTATTGGCGAGATTAAAAAGCAAGGGGTAACGATTCTTCTTGTAGAGCAGAATGCAGCAAAAGCTCTAGCGATCGCTGATCGTGCTTATGTTTTGGCAACAGGCAACATAACCACAGAGGGAACAGGCAAGGAATTGCTCAATGATCCAGCGGTTCGTGCGGCCTACCTTGGAACTGGCGCTCACTAACTTCTTAGTTGTTTATCTTTCTGCAAGAATTAAACAGGTAATTCTTGCTGTGCATGTGCGTTGACCTTCATCATTTGTAATAACGATGTCATAGCAACACATTGTTTTGCCTAAAGAAACAGCCGTAGCAACAGCTGTAACAATTCCTTTGGTAGCAGATTTATGATGAGTTGCATTGATATCTACACCAACTATTCGACGTGTAGGTCCGGCGTGTAACTGCGTTCCTATTGAACCAAGGCTTTCGGCCAAGACAACGTTAGCACCACCATGTAACAAGCCAATTGGTTGAGTGTTTCCTTCAACTGGCATTGTTCCAACTAAACGCTGTGGGGAGGCTTCGATAATTTCAATACCCATTTTTTTATCTAGGGCACCGCTACCGCGTTCACGAATTATCGCTAGAAAGTCTGTCTGTTCCATGGGGTGAAGTCTAACTTGCCTCATAGGATGCG
>CAFBPV010000002.1_pt1 | contig 34847 bp, 36 predicted proteins | sample 7269821 | NCBI WGS metagenome assembly CAFBPV01 (sample SAMEA6814155, study PRJEB35770) | uncultured Candidatus Planktophila sp. | biome: Freshwater; feature: Freshwater reservoir; material: water | place: Czech Republic | collected 2017-06-27 | depth 30m m | reverse complement strand
TTCATGGTGAGATTATGGATGTACAAAATGGTGTTATTTCACATGAAGATTCACCATTGGCTCACGCACCTCACACCGCTGGCGATGTTATTTCAAGTCAATGGGATCGCAAATACCCACGTGAAATCGCTGCATTTCCAGAACTTCTAGATGGTTTCGTTCCTGGAGAAATAATTGGGATGCGCGGTAAATATTGGCCAACTTCAGGTCGAATAGATGGGGCATTTGGAGATAGGAACCTGATTTGTTCCTGCCCGCCGATATCTGAATTTGCTCAATAGGTTTTAAGTTACTTTACATAATGTAACTTATCGGCGTTATGCCGAAATATACGCTGTAAACCCCAGATGCTCACTCTTGCAAAAGCTTCCAGCACGATGACTTTGCTCATTTTTGATACACCATTTCGACGTTCTATGAAATGTATCGGAATTTCCTTGATGGACGCTTTAATAACTGAAATAACTCGGATCATCTCTATTTGAAAACAATACCCATTCGAGGAAATAGTTTCTAAGTTGATTTGACTTATAGCTTTAGCGTCATAAATTCGTAAACCACCTGTTAAATCCTTATATGGCAAGGCTAAACACCTACCAGCAAACCATGTTCCGAATCTCGAAATTAGAATTCTATGCACTTTCCAATTACTTACTGATCCACCTTCTATCCACCTTGCTCCCATAACAACTTCGTATGAATCACTTTCGATAAACATTCGTTGCAGATCGAGAACCTGATGAGAACCATCGGCATCCATTGTGGCTATCTTTGAATAACCTTTATTCAAAGCAACTTTAAATCCACTGATGTAAGCCGGTCCTATACCTTTTTTTGACCCATGATCTATGACGGATACGTTATCGAATCGCATCTTTTTGACTATCTCTGATGTGCCATCTGGCGAATTATCATCTATAACAATAATGTCGACATCTAATGTACTCAATTCTGTAATAACTCCTACAATTGAATCAGCTTCGTTGTAGGTAGGCATCAAAACCACCCTATTTTTCATGCTTAACGCGCTTTCTTGCATATATTAAGGTTGAGAACAAAATCAGCACCACTGAACTCCAACTTCCCAATCGATTAGCTAAAGAGCGTTCCGAAATCAATTTAATTTCATCAAAAACAAATGCAGGTGTGTTTTGCCCAGTTATATCTTGAATATTCCCATAATTATCAATTATTGCAGAAATTCCTGTTGTAGAAATACTCAGTGCCCATCGATTATTTTCAACGGCGCGTATGCGCGATATATTCAACTGCTGAAAGCTTTGTGCGCTGCTAGCAAATGTTGCATTATTGGTTTGAACCAACAAGAAATTGGATTCTCGAAGAATTGATTGAACCGCAGAATCATCAATAATCTCATAACAGATAACTGGTGCGGCCAATATTTTGCCGAGTTTGTGTACCATAATCTTTTTTCCTGGAACAAAATCAACTACCTCTTTAGTTAAGGGGGAAATCTTTTCGGCTAGAGAACGTATGGGAATGTACTCACCAAATGGAGTTAAAACTCTTTTTGTATAAATCGAATCTATTGCACCTTGAGCATTCCACAGAATTGATGCATTCTTCGGTCCTTGATCACTTTGAAGAACCGCTCCAACAATGATTGGAGTGGCATTACTCTTGGCCAAATCCGAAATTTGTTGTCCGACTTGTATATTGATGAAAGGATCTACATCTACTGAGTTTTCAGGCCAGATAATTGCATCTGGTTTCTCACTGATTTGCTTCAAAGCTATCTTTGTTTCGCTTACATGATATTTGAAAACTTCCTGCGCTTGGGAATTGAAATCCAACCCTAATCGTGGAACATTTCCTTGTACTCCTAGAACCGAAGCGCTCCCCTGAACGCTTACAGGTGTTTGAATCACGATAAACATAGTTGTTGAAAAAAGTATTAAAGCAACTGAGAACAACTGCGCCCGAGCGCATAAGAGGTATAGAGCAATTCCCATTGCAATTGCCAAAAAACCTAAACCAGTGTCCCCCAATAAACTTGCGATTCCGATGTAGGGTGCCTCTGCTTGGCTAAAAGCCAATCGATTCCAACCAAATCCGCCGAAAGGGACAATTGATCGAACTTCATCGGCTAAAAGCCATATGGGTAAAATAAGCCACACTCTTGAGTAGCGTTCTCTTTTATACGAAACAAAACCTAACGGAATATAGAATAGAGATTGTAAGAGAACCAAGAAAAGTACGGGAAAGATTCCGACGTACGTTCCTGTCCATTTCAAAGTAAAAAAATTAAAAACCAATGCAAAAAGAAAAGCGACTCGAAATGGACTCCTCGTTTTTGTAACAGCGTATAGAAAAATTGCTACAGATACCGGAGCTAGAAACCACCAATTTAAAGGTGCGAAACTTCCTGAAAGAACAATTCCAGAGACAATAGCCAAGACAAAGCTCACCATCTAAGTGCTGCAATCATTCGATCAATACTTGCACCCAGGCCATATTGTTTTTGAAGAGAATATATCTCTGAAAGATCCTCTGGCTTTTTTGGTAAGGCAAGATCTAACTGCGGTAGTGAAACATTTCGAGCGCATTGCACTAAAGTGGGAGCAATCGCGAGGTAATCCTGACCATCTAGGATCTTTTTAATCAAATTTGGTGTTAAATCAGGGTGGTTACCTTTAGCTGCAAGAATGACTTCGTCAACATTAGGAAAAAAATTGCAAATTAACGCCGCTCCTTTCTCACCGATTCCTTTAACACCCGGCAAACCATCTGATGGATCGCCTCGAAACATGGCGAATAAGGCATACCTATCCCCCGGAATCTGATATTTTTTCTGTATCCAGTCGAGATCTACTAGATCATGTTGAGAAATTCCCTTTGCTAAATAGACAACTTTTACATCTTTGCTGTCATCAACTACTTGAAACATGTCACGATCACCAGTCACGATTCTGATCGGTCCCAATTCCCTTTCGGCAAAAGATGCCATGACATCGTCTGCTTCGTAATCATCAACGCCAACTATTGCAATACCAAATGCGTCTAAGATATCCATCAAGATTGGAATCTGTGGAGCCAATAAATCAGGTTCTTCTTCTTCACCTTCTTCATCAATTCGATTAGCCTTGTAATCTGGAAACAATTCGACTCTCCATGAAGGTCGCCAGTCTCCTTCAATGCATGCCACCAATCGATTGGGTTGATAAGTTGTTATCAAACGGGCACTCATATCTAGATAACCTCGTATGGCATTTACGGGAGTTCCATCAGGGCTCAGAAGAGAATCAGGCATCCCGTAAAATGCCCGGTACCAAAGAGATGCTGAGTCCAATAACATCAAACTCATATATCCCCCAAAAGATAAGTAACCACACCTCGATCAATTAATTTAACAGCTTGTCTGCATTTTTTATTAAGATCCGGAGAAGCATTTGCTATTTGCCCTAGAAGATCAACTAGTTGTTTAGTTGAACGGACAAAATCGCCCACGGACATATCGGACCCCTTGAGTACCTGATTAAGGGAAGATCCATTTGCCCATCGGAAAATCATGTAACAAAAACCAAAATCAGGAGATCTTTGAGTTTTGACACCAACTTCTAATTCAAGCTCCTCTAGTTCTGCCCAAACTCGAGTAATGGAGGCTAAAACTTGGGCAACAGAATCATTAGGAATTTTTGGAGATAAATCCTCCTGGCTACGAGATTCGAAAATCATTGCAGAGGCAACGCTTACCAATTCGGCGGGATTGAGTTCTACGAGCAATCCTCTGCGAATACTCTCCGTCAGCAAAAGGTCAGATTCTGCATATATTTTTGAAAGAATATGCCCTTGAGGTAGCAATTTTTCGCCTTCAATATAACCCAGCAGGGTTAATACATGACATATTTTGTCAAAAGTTTTCGCGATTACGTGAGTACGGTTCATAACTCGGTTATTTAAACCTTCATTTTCTCGGATCAATCGATCAGATCGTTCGGCAAAGCGAGCGTGAGCTTCACGATCATTACAAGAGTGGCAAGGATGATTTCTCATCGCTTTTCGTAGACCATCAATTTCTGATTCCATATGAATACGTTGTTTGTTATCGAAGGTTTTCTTTCCTCCTCGTTTGCTCAAAAATCCCTCTAACTCCTTTATTCCTCTACGTAAACTGGCATACTCCGTGAAATTTCCTAAATGACAACCTGCTTGATCGAGTAATTCATCAATTGCTATTTGATTGCGTTTCTGCTGTTTTACTAACCCAACAACTGCTCTATCTGCTTGAAATTGGGCAAAAGATGACTCAAGTGAACCTCTTGCTCGTTCACGGCCAAATCGTGAAATTAAATTAACAGCCATGTTATATGTGGGCGAAAACGAAGACCGCAGTGGATACGTACGAGTTGACGCCAAACCTGCAGCTGTAGATGAATCAATACTGGGTGACCATTGGATAACGGCATTACCTTCTATATCGATTCCACGACGACCCGCTCGTCCTGTTAACTGAGTGAACTCCCCCGGAGTAATCGGAACGTGCGCTTCTCCGTTGTACTTAACCAGCTTCTCGAGAACTACAGTTTTTGCTGGCATATTGATTCCAAGAGCTAATGTTTCTGTTGCAAAGACCGCTTTAACTAGCCCTCGTTGAAACAAATCCTCAACTGCCGATTTGAAACTGGGAAGTAATCCAGCATGATGCGCTGCTATTCCACGTTCAAGAGCGGCAAGCCACTCAGAGTGTCCAAGTATTTCCAAATCCTCTTGGGCTAGATTTTGTGTATATCGATTTGCAGTTTCCAATATTTCTTTACGCTCTTCAGCGTTTGTCAGTCGCAACCCGGCTTGCAAGCATTGCTTTACAGCAGCGTCACACCCGATCCTGGAAAAAATAAATGTAATAGCGGGTAATAACGCCATACGATCAAGTTTTTCTATAATTTCCGCGCGAGATAACTTATTCGAATCATCCACCCATCTAGTTGAACGATTCCCACGGTGGCGTACTTTGCGCAATGCTTCATTTTCTAACTTGAGAATCTCGCCATTGATTTGTCCTGGTTTTGTGAATAGATCAACTAGTTTATTTCCAATGAGAACATGTTGGTATAGAGGAATTGGTCTTACTTCACTAACAATTACATCGATAGTTCCTCGAACTTCACCCAACCATTCACCAAATTCTTCTGCGTTGGAAACAGTGGCCGAGAGTGAAATAACTTGAACACTCTCCATTAAATGGATAAGAACTTCCTCCCAAACTGCGCCTCTAAACTTGTCTGCCAGATAATGAACCTCGTCCATGACCACTGAACCCAAATTTATTAGCGTGTTTGAACCTTGATACAACATATTTCTCAATACTTCAGTGGTCATTACCAATATAGGAGCCTCGCTATTAATATTGGTATCTCCAGTTAATAAACCAACGTTTTCGCTTCCAAATCGCTCCACAAACTCCTGAAATTTTTGATTTGATAAAGCTTTGATAGGAGTTGTATAAAAACACTTCTTCCCGTGCAGTAGTGCTAGATAAGCTGCGAATTCTCCAACTACAGTTTTACCTGCGCCAGTTGGTGCCGCCACCAAAACTCCATGACCATCTTCAACGCTATTGCATGCTGCAATTTGAAAATCATCAAAGCCAAAATCGAAAGAATCTATAAATTGTTGTGTCAGCGGGTGTGAGGAGCGTTTTTTGGCAGAAGCGAACTTTTCTGCAGGTGCAACTATTTTCTCCATGTTAGCCCAGCATTGGCCACGCACTCAGCACTAATTGGCAGTGATCCTATTCTTTCACCATCGGCATAAGCAATGGCATCAGAACTAATATGTATCTTTTTTGTTCGATAAATCTCTACTTCCGGATGGTGAATGTGCATACCTGAATATACTTTTGGAAAAACACGAATAAATTCAAGTTTCGAAATTGGATTCAAAACCATCACATCAAATAAACCATCTGAAAGGGATGCATGAGGACAAACCTGCATTCCTCCCCCATAGCTAGAACCATTACCTACTGCAATGAGCATTGCTTGGGTACTTATCGTTCGATCATCTAATTCAATGTCAAAATGTGATGGCTTAAACAACGGTAATTCTAAAGCTATAGCTACATTATATTTCGCAGGACCTTTCGGCCATTTCATCGTATTCGCTTTTTCGTTTACTGTTGAGTCAAAACCCGAAGATAAAACTGCGCCAAACCATTCTCCATCAACTAAGCCTAGATCAATTGGTGTTGGCAACATTGTTGTTACTTGGTCTAGTTGTTGTTCGATCAAATCTCGTGACCAGCCAAGTGCCCGTGCGAAATCATTACCTGTGCCAGCCGGAATAATTGCAAAGGCTACATCTAAAGGCACAACTGCTTGGAGTACCAAATGAGCTAAACCATCTCCCCCAACAGAGATAACTCCGGGAGTATCTGGATTATTTTCCAGAAATTTCTGCAAATCCATCAGAACATTTGCGGCAGATATCCCACTAATTATTTGGTAGTTGAGATCGTGCCTAGAGAAATAGCCTGCGACTTTTTTACCTACTTCTGCACCGGTGCCCTGACCTGCGCTTGGATTTACAACTATTGCCCATCGCAGATCAGGCACGATCATAATTCTTTCTATCGCGTCTCTTATCATTGAATAAACAGAAAAGACCAGCACCTAGATAAAGAAAAATAAGAGGAATAGCTAGTAACGACATCGTTAGCGGATCGGCTGTGGGAGTAAATGCTGCGGTGAACAGTACGATGGAAAAAATCCAAATTCGCCAGGGTTTCAAAATTGTTGATCCTCTGAGAAACCCAATTAAATTCAAACTAATGAGGAATACCGGTAATTCGAAAGCGATTCCGAAGAGCAAAATCACTCTGAGAACAAAATCTAAATAATCGTCGAACTTAATAAGGTTATTGAGTGCATCCGGTGTGAATCCGAAAAGTACCTTTACTGCTGCCGGTAAAACTGAATAACCCAAATACGCTCCAGCGGCAAAAAATGGTGTTGCTGCTATGACGAAAAAGATAGAGTTGCGTTTTTCCTTCTTGTGCAAACCCGGGGCAATAAATGCCCACAATTGAAAAAGCCACACTGGTGCTGCCAGAATTATCCCCGTCAGAAATGCGACTTTCACCTGCAGATTCAGAGGGCCAAGCACTCCGTTTATATATAACGATCCACAGTATTGATTTCCCAATTCTTGCGCTTTGCGTAAATCACACACAGGGCTTGCAAGTTCCACGATAATATCGTTATAAAAATACCAGCCAAGTGCGGCCGCGATAAGAATTGCGCATGCGCTTCGAATAATCCTTTTACGTAATTCACGTAGATGATCAAACAGGGGCATGCGACCACCAGTTGAGGTCGGCATATTGTTACTTCTCAGATGACTCGTCGTTATCTGATTTCTTATCGTCTTGCTTCATTTCCTTTATTTCGCTCTTGAAAATTCGTAAACTTTTTCCTAGCGAACGAGCAGAATCAGGTAGGCGTTTTGCACCGAAGAGAACTAAAACAACCAGCAACAAAATTAGGATATGGCTTGGTTCGCGCAAAAACATGATTACTCGCTCTCTGAATGTATGACTATGAGCGCAACTTTATCCCAATAAGGGTCTGAACGCCTAGCCCATTGCCCTAAAGGTATAAATTAAGTGCGTTCTGGGCTCTGTTGGCAATCAGGTTACGAATTTCTAAAGGTTGGGTTACTGCTGCCGTGCCTTGAAAGCTAGATATAGTTCTAACAATCCATTCCGAATTAAAGGCTTTAATTTGCAGTTGATTTCCGGACTGTGCATTCAATAGATCATTATTATTGAAAGTTTCTGCAATTTTACGCAAATTTGCAAGCACTCTAATGGATACATCAATCGAACTATCACTTGTTTTTTCTTGCCGATTACTGATGTCTAAGAATTTTTGATTTACATCTGCCTCCACAATACGATCCAAACGAAATACCCTAAAATCTTGCGAAAGCTGACAAAAAGAATATACATATTCATGATTTGCTTCATAAGAAAATGACAAAGGGATAATGTCTCGTATTGAAATTTCATCTCGTGAAAAAGAGTGATAGGAGATCTTCAAACTTTCATTATTTTTCATCGCAGAATAAATCATTTCTCTTAAACTTGCTGAAACCTCTGCCTTCACAACTGTAGGTGCGATGATTTCAGACTTTATCGACAATCTGGAAGAAAGATCTTCTACGAGTTTATTGTGGGAACTATCGGGCCCGATAATCTCTCGTAAGATGCTCAATCCAACAATAATTGCTCCTACTTCACTATTTGTTAACTTGCGAGGATTGCTGAGAACTTCCGCATTCCTAATCGATACAAAACCCGTTTCAAAAGACAAATCAATAAGTTCTAGTGGCGTATAACCTGGCAACCCACACATCCACAGTGTATTCAAATCGTTTAAAACATCAGATTTGCTGATATTGAAATCCAAGGCTATTTTTTCTAAAGCAACACCTTGATTCAGGGTCAAATACGGAACAAGATCCAACAAGCGAGCAACCTGGTTATCAGCAAGTTTATTAACCATGAGTTGCAACCAATTCGCGTAAAGATGCGACAACTGATGCCCTCAACGATGCAGGTCCAAGCACTACTACATCGTCTAGATGCCACAAAATGAGAGAAATTAACTCACTCTCTGAAAAAAACGGCAGTTCAACAAAATCAAATTCGTCTCCTAGCTCGACTTTGGATGCGTAACTACGTAACTGTGCGCCCCTGCCTTTGCGAACACTGAGTTGTGCGGAGATTTTCTCATCAGAATCGCTGAAATTTACGTCGGTTACAAAATCGTTGGGCACATCATAACAATTAGCTTTTTTCGAAATTGTTAAAGGACCAGAAACTCGGTCACAACGAAAAGTTCGTATGTCCGATTTTGATTCGTCATAACCACTGAAATACCAAAAACCCTTTAATGCGAAGTATGAATAAACGTTTACCTGACGGACAAGAGTATTCAATTCACTATCGATATAAGAAAATTCGATTGGTTTTCTCTTACTTATGCACTCTATTATTTCCGTTAGAAAAATTGGAGCATTAAACGCAACTGGCGCCAATGTAGGTATCTCCGAAATATCGGCTTGCTTGGCTAAACCTGATAATTTCCTGATCACTTTTTGACCAATTTCCCCCAAAGACGCGTCCTTCCAGACCTGGGCTGCGAGAGACATGTAGGCAATCTCATTTGAGGTGAAACCATTTCGATCTAATTCAAATTCTTCCGAACGTATGCGATATCCAATTTCGTCATCGAAAAGAGGATCTAATGCGGAAACTTCTATTGAAATACCAAGCGCACGCAATTCATCCTTATCACGTTCAAACATTCGTTCCATTGACTCGTTGGAGCCTTCATATCCTTCAATAATCCTAAAAATTTCTGACTTGGTTAAGTATCTTTTAGTAGCTAATAATGCAATGACTAAATTAACTAAACGCTCACTCTTCCGGGACACCGTAAGCACCTTTTGAAGGACGTCTACGACGGGCTAACACATTTACTCCCGGCGCCATGCGTCGGCTTACAATAAGGAAACCTGTATGACCAATCATTCGCTGCATCGGACGCACAGCCAAACCCTCGTGATGCCAATCTCTAACGATAGTTTCCGAACTAAGTGGCTCGGTAAAGCGACCGTCTTCTTTTATAGCTTCGGCGGTGGCAGATAACTGAGTAGTTGTTGCAACGTATGCCAATACAACTCCACCTGGTCGCAAAACCTCGGCGGCAAAAGCTATGCATTCCCAGGGAGCTAGCATGTCGAAGATTACGCGATCATAATTTTTATCAACAGCAGAATCCTGAACCGATCCGATGGTAAGACTCCAATTTGCGGGTACGGTGCCGAAATATGAACGAACATTTTCTGTTGCAATGTCTGCAAAATCTTCTCTGCGCTCAAAACTTGAAAGTTGGCCATTAATTCCGATTGCACGCAAAAGCGAAATACTCAATGCCCCACTTCCGACGCCTGCTTCTATAACTTTAGCGCCGGGGAAAATATCTGCGACACCTACAATCATGGCAGCATCTTTTGGATAAACGATTGTTGCTCCACGCGGCATTGACAAAACAAAATCGCCTAAAAGAGGTTTGAATGCTGTGAATTGCAATCCAGCACTTGTGCTTACAACGCTTCCCTCTGGCAATCCGATCAAATCATTATGAACAATCCAACCTTTATGAGTATGCCATTCCTTGCCTGGAATAATCGTGAAGGTGTACATCTTTCCTTTTGGATCGGTAAGTTGAATCCGATCACCTTCCGCAAAAAATCCGTCATTCGACATAGGCATATCTTATGCGTGCGAGTCCTTAAATATCAGAGTATCTTCGGGTTAATGAACCAATTGCGGCTTTCACCAAGCAGGGTAAATGACTTTACCAATTGCCCATTGCTCTATAAATATCGTGTTATCGACCAGCTACCTGAATCGCCAAGCATAGATGCCGAACGTGGAACGTTAGTTCACACAATCCTTCATGATCTCTTCGAATCTCCCCCGCAATCTCGTACGATTCAAACGGCTTTAGATCTCTTACCAAGCAGATGGCAAGCGCAATTAGAACTCAAACCTGAATTAGCAAACTTAATAACGAGTGAGAAAGAGTGGTACGACCGTGCGAAATCTCTTCTCGAAACATATTTCCGTTTAGAAAATCCTACAACTTTCGAGCCAACTTATCGCGAACTTCATTTAGAGCAGAATTTGTCGGCTGATACATACCTACATGGGTACGTGGATCGTTTAGATGTGGCACCAACGGGCGAAGTACGAATAATTGATTACAAGACCGGTAAATCACCCAAACCTGGGTGGGAAGAAAAGGCACTCTTTCAGCTTAGAGTTTACGCATTGCTATATTGGAAAGAACACAACGTTATTCCAAAATTATTGCAGCTAATTTATTTGGGAGACTCGAATGTTTTGAAAAATACACCCTTAGAATCAGATTTAATTGCTACCGAGAAGTCACTATTAAAAATTGCCGAATCGATTTTGGAATCGATGGAAACTAACAACTGGAAACCAAGAAAGAGCAGATTATGCGATTGGTGTTCCTTTAAATCTATTTGTCCTGCTCATAATTGAATTGTAGATTTGCAAAACTCAACTCTTCGAGTGAATTTATTACTCGCAAGCGATCGAGTGGTTCAATGTGCACCAAATGGGGTACAGCAATAGTAAAGGCGCCACTTGAATATGCAGCTTTTACCCCATTAGGTGAATCTTCAAGAACCAAACAATCTCTCACATCAACATTCAACCTTTTAGCAGCTGTTAAGTATGCCTCCGGATTCGGTTTTGGTTCGGCAACATCATCTGCTGAAAGTGAAAATTCGAATGTGTGTTCTGGGACTCTGCTCAATACTGCATCCACAAGAATCCTTGGACTGGCAGATACGAGAGCAGTTTTAATACCTTCCTTGTGCAGATCTTTAAGTAATTCGAGGGCACCTGGCATCACAGGTGCTCCCGATGCTAATTTTTGACTCATTAACAAAATTACATTATTAGTAAAATATTCGGGTGATTCTTTAGTATTGGTTTTCTCCGACATGTATTGCCCAACTCGACTCAAGGGTCCGCCTAGACAGTGATTTTGATCTTCACTAGTCCATTGATAACCAAAATTTTCCATTAGTTGCGTTTCGGCCCTAAGCCATATTGGTTCGGAATCTACGAACAAACCATCCATATCGAAAAATACCGCACTATAGAAATTCGACATATTAAATAGCTAGACCAAGTAAAGCATCAAGAGTCCTTGACAGTTCGCCAGGGTTACCTCCGACGGCCCCCACTTCGGTTTCCTTGATCCAGTTATTTAGTAAGAAAAATACCGATTCCGTATCCAAGTTTGAAGACAAAGCCTCAATAATATTCTGAATCAACTCTTGAGTAGGCGCGCATTCCGTTTGCGATAGATGTAGCGCTAATTTATCCATAAAAATCTGCGCATTTTCCAATAGCTCATCATTCCACATACGATCCTTGGAATATCTCTGCATCAATAAAGCACAACGAATAATCATGGGACTGACGCCTGTGTTTATGAGCGATGATACGAATTGCAAATTACCTAAACTCTTGCTCATTTTTTCGCCATTAAGTCCAATCATTCCAGTGTGGACATACATTCGAGCGAATTTTTTACCCGTAGATACACGAGCTTGTGCGGCACTCATTTCATGGTGAGGAAAGATTAAGTCACTTCCGCCACCTTGAATATCGATCAAAAAATCTTCAGAAGAATCCGGCTTTAAATATTTCAATGCAATAGCGCAGCATTCAATATGCCAACCCGGCCTACCCTGTCCATGAATACTTGGCCATCCAGGTTCATTGGGGCGTTGTGCTAGCCATACTAATGAATCTAGAGGGTGTTCTTTCCCAATTCGTCCAGGGTCTCCCCCACGTTCTGCGAAAATCTTTAGGCAATCATCCTCTGATAGATGACTTCTGGAACCAAATTCGGGATCTTTATGTATTCGGAAATAGAGATCCTGATTGATTGAATAAATCGCTTCTGCATCCTGTAATTCTTGAATTTTCTCTGTAACTAATGGAATTGCCTCTACAGCACCGATGTAATACTTTGGCGGGATCACGTGTAAAGCAGTCATATCACTTCTAAACAGATCAATCTGCGAATTGGCTAACTCCTGCCAATCAACACCGTCTCGTTGAGCTCTTTCAAGTAACGGGTCGTCAATATCAGTTATATTTTGGACGTAAGCTACTTTAGCATTCATTGCACGCAGGTACCGATTGATTAAATCAAAAGCAATATATGTTGCGGCATGCCCTAGGTGTGTTGAATCATAAGGTGTTATTCCACATACGTACATTCGGTATCTATTTTTACGGGGTAATACTTCAATTTTCCTAGAAGCAGAATTGAAAAGTGATATTTCCGGAAAATGATATTTGGAATCTATGGAAGGGGTGTAGACTTCTGGCCAAGATTTCATGTGCCCATACTAATGCATCTATCTTTATAACGGTTTTAGAACGCGGGCCAAGGGATAGCGGGCCAATCGGCACTTGGTGTAGGAAACTTTCCAGATACGAGTAAGTTTTCAATCCTCAAACGTAAAGCACTAAATTCCTCCACCGTTATTAATGATTTAAGAATTTCCCCTGGATTCGATTGCAATACATATAAAAGATTGTTCAATGCTTCTAACTCTTTATCACTAAATATCTCATCAGCCCATTGCCATAAAACTGTGCGTAATTTGTCCTCCTTGTGAAATGTAACACCGTGATCACAACCAAAAAGTTTTCCATCGCTACGAGGCAATAAATGCCCAATTTTGCGATCTGTATTATTAATAACAGCATCAAACAGAGCCATCTGTCTTAGTTGTGGGTCATCTTGACTAAAAAAGTTTGCTAAATCAATTTCAAAATCAATTTCTATCCACTCTTGAACCATCCCAGATCCAAACGGTCCATCACGGAGCATTGTCATGGGCACTATATGTAATTCCATAAACTCACTTATCAGGTATGCCGCAAACTCACGTGAAGCTAAATTTCCATCCGGAAAATCCCATAAAGGACGTTCCCCCGCAATAGGTTTATAAATACATTTGATCGATTCTTCTCCAAGTTTACAAGCAGCCAATAACGTTGCATTGGATGCATCAACAAGTCTCCCCGAAACAATTAGTTGTCCATTTCGCAATATTTCTTCGGAAGAAGTCATCTACGGTAACCATTTGAACGTGGACACAGATGACCCGTTGGATCTATTGGACTGCCACAGAATGGACATGGCATACGACCCGCACTTGCTAAGGAAATACAACGTTTAGAAAAAGCGGCAGCTTGCGTTGGCGATACATGCACACGAAGAAGATCTGCAGAAAGATCGCCTTCTTCGAAAATTACATCGTCCTGGGAATTATCATCCGAACCTGTCATCTCACGCAGTTCGTAAATAAGAACGGAATTCTCGGAATCCCAAGCCATTGCTATGATTCCCGCACGGAACTCTTCGAAAATAGGTTGTTCTAATGGTGCATCGTCAATTTCAGTACTCTTTATAACTATCGCTGAATCGGTTTTCTTGATTTCACGTAACATGATTTTAGTACGTTCGCCTAAAGCAATTACTTGAGACTTATCTACTACAACCGAAACAATGCGTGATCCTGTACGAGCTTGGATGAAGAAGGTTCGTTCCCCAGGAGAACCAACCGTTCCCGCCACAAAACGTTCAACAGGATTAAATTCATAGATTATTGGTGTCATTTGCGACCTGCTCCCCCACCAACTTGGGTCTTACTTGATCGTTTGCTTTTAGCCAGATGTTCAAAATTCGAAGTTGAATCATTTAGATGAAGGAGGCGGAAATTTCCTTTGCTGTAATCCAAAACAGATATAGACGCCGGATCTATAACTATCTTCTGAAACTTATCTAAATCAAGATCCAAGGCTGTTGCAATTAGACTCTTAATTACGTCGCCATGACTTACGACTAAAACTAAACCATTTCCCGCCTTCTTTATAGACTCCAGTAATGATTTTTTTGCTCTGGCTTGAACTTCAAGTAAACCTTCCCCATTAGGGAAGATCATTTGACTGGGAGTTTTTTGAACAATGCGCCACTCTTTTTTTAGCGACAGAACCATCAATTTCTTGCCTGTCCAATCTCCATAATCAACTTCTGTGAAACCTTGATCCACAATTACTGCGTCCTCAGACACAGCAGTGGCTATCAACCATGGCTCTATTGTTGCAAAACACCGCTCAAGTGGACTGATTCGAATTTGCCCAAATTTCAAATTACCTAAACGCTTTTTCAATTCAACGGCTTGGCGCGTTCCTGATTTACTCAAAGTTATACCCTGAGAACGGCCAGCCAGAAGTCCCTTTTCATTGGCAATCGAATGGGCGTGGCGGATCAAAATCACTGTGGTCACAGAGCAAGGTTATCGGGATTTAGGAATACACACTTGCTAAGGTCTCACCATGCAATTAAGGCGCGCGGGTAAAAGTGGACTGATGCTTTCTAGAATCGGCCTCGGAACCATGACATGGGGCAGGGATACTGATGAGCATGAAGCTGCAGATCAATGTCGTGCTTTTCTTGATGCTGGTGGAAATTTTCTGGACACTGCTGCCGTATATGGCGATGGTGATAGTGAGCGAGTAATAGGTGGATTGATAGGAACTCTCTTTGATCGCAATGATGTAGTTATTGCTTCTAAAGCTGGTCTGAGTTTTCCAGATGGTGTTCGTACTGTTGATAATTCACGGTCTGCTCTCATTGCGCAATTAGAAAATTCTTTGCAACGGTTAAATACTGATCACTTGGATTTATGGCAGGTGCACACATGGGATCCGAAGAATCCATTGGATGACACCTTGTCCGCACTTGATTATGCCTACGCAAGTGGCAAAGCAAGATACGTCGGAATTTCGAATTTTTCAGGGTGGCAAAGTGCTCGCGCAATTACAAGACAGGAAGTTATAGCGAACAAAGCTCCGATCACGACAATTCAAAATGAATATTCTTTACTAAATCGTAAAATTGAGGAAGATCTAATAGATGCAGTCAGCAGTTTGGATATTGGATTACTTGCGTGGTCACCATTGGGTCGTGGAGTTCTAACAGGTAAATATAGAAGAGGAATACCTAGTGACTCACGGGCGGCAACCCCACATTTTTCTTCTTTTGTAGAGCCTTATCTATCCGATAAACAAACTCAAATCGTTGAAGCTGTTTGTGTGGCGGCTGATGGTTTAGGTTATTCACCTCTGGAAGTAGCACTTGCCTGGGTTAGAGATGCTCCAGCAGTAACGAGCGTAATTCTTGGCGCTCGTACAGGAGCCCAATTAAGAGGCGCTCTATCAAGTGAAGAGGTTGTTTTGCCAGATGTAGTTCGCAGCGCATTAAATCAAGTATCAAGAATTTCTTAAAAAATTCTCCAAAACATCAGTTCCAAATTTCAAACTATCAATCGGCACTCTCTCATCTACACCATGAAATAACGCCATAAAATCCAAATCTGCTGGCAATTTCAAGGGAGAAAAACCATATCCAACTATTCCTAGTTCACTCAGCGCTTTGTTATCCGTGCCACCACTCATCAAATAAGGAACAGGAATTCCTTCAGGATCAAAGGCAAGAATCGCATTCGTCATGGCATCTACTATTTCGCCTTCGAAATCAACTTCTAAAGCAATATCATGAGTAATCGTTTCAATCTTGATATCTGGTCCAACAATTTTTTTGATAGTTTCATTGAGTTCATCTTCCATTCCAGGAAGGAAACGGCCATCAATAACAGCACTAGCAGATTGTGGAATGACATTTGCTTTATAACCAGCATCTAACATTGTTGGGTTAGCAGTATTTTGCAGTGTTGCACCAATCATTCGTACCATCGGACCCAACTCCTGTAAGAGTGGCCGTAAATCTTTCTCGTCGTATTTTTTACCAGTAACTTCTGCAATTTTTTTGAAAAGAATTTTCACTGTTTTTGTGTATTTTTGTGGCCACTCATAATTTCCAACAGCGGAAACAGCTTCGCTCAATCGTGTTAATGCATTTTCTGAATTCATCATTGATCCATGGCCGGCTCGACCATCTGCACTCAATCTCATCCAGTGAATACCTTTTTGAGCAGCTTCAATGAAATACAGACGTTTGTTATCCGCAACCGTGACGGAAAATCCTCCGACCTCGGATATCGCCTCTGAACATTCACTGAAAACCTCTGGATGATTTGCGACCATCCATCGAGATCCAAAAAGAGAACCAGCTTCTTCATCAGCAAAAAAAGCTAAGACTATATTTCTGGGCGGTTTAATTCCTTTTCTAGCCCACATACGAAAAATCGCAATAATCATCGCATCTGTATTTTTCATGTCGACAGCGCCGCGTCCCCAAATCATTCCGTCTCTAATTTCTGCAGCAAATGGTTCAACACTCCAATCTTGCGCGTTGGCTGGAACAACATCTAGATGCCCATGCAGAACTAATCCTGGCCTCTTCGCATCAAGACCTTCGATCGTTGCAATTACATTGCATCGACCCGGTGCTGATTCGTAAATCTTCGAAGCTATGCCAACTTCGGCAAGTAATTCCACAACTGTAGATGCGATGGCAGATTCATCACCTTTACCGTCGCCGTAATTAACGCTGGGAATCCTGATAAGCCTTTGGCATATTGAAATTACTTCCGTATGCAACTCTTTGCGATCCAGTTCACTTAATTGCAACGAAGTCATAGTCACATTCTCCCTTAGAAAGGGGGCTTTTGCTTACCTTTACAGGCATTGCTATCGTTCTACTCACACTCGTCCGGGTGGCGGAATTGGCAGACGCGCTAGCTTGAGGTGTTAGTGCCCGCAAGGGCTTAGGGGTTCAAGTCCCCTCTCGGACACAAAAATATGAAACTATCAGCATTGTGAATATTGAAAAGGCATTGGGATTAATCCGTGAAATTCCGGATTTCCCTAAACCCGGAATCACATTCCAGGACATCACTCCTTTGCTCGCCAACGGTGAAGCCTTCGCACTAATCATTAAACAAATGTCTCCAGAAAATTCAACCTTTGACTACGTTGCAGGGATGGAAGCCCGTGGATTTATTTTTGCATCGGCAATCGCAAACTATGCGTCTCGTGGATTTATTCCGATACGCAAATCAGGAAAATTACCATCAGATATATACTCAGAAAATTATGGGTTGGAATACGGAATAGATACTCTTGAAATACACGCAGATGCTTGCCCATCGGGATCTAGAGTGCTGATCGTCGATGACGTTCTTGCCACCGGAGGTACTGCGTGTGCGGCAATTCGTTTGATTCAAAAAACCGGTTCTGATGTAACTCATATTTTTTTCTTATTGGAAATAGCTGCTTTGAAGGGCCGGATAAAAATTGCCCAAGAATTTCCCGAAATTAAACTAGATTCCTTGCACATAGTATGAGCGCCAAATTCTCAACACCAAAAATCTCCCAAATTCAAGGGCTAAGAGCCCTTGCCGCCATATTGGTAACCCTATTTCACGCTAAATGGGTAAGCGGCGGATTTATCGGGGTAGATATTTTCTATGTGATCAGTGGTTTTTTGATCACGGGGCTTCTTGTTCGAGAGATCGACCGAACAGGAACGATAAATTTCAAGCAGTTTTATTCTCGTCGATTCAAACGTTTATTGCCAACTTCATTCTTTATTTTGGCGGTCACTGCAATCGCCTCTTGGCTGCTAATACCTGCAACTATGAGATCTTCGCTGGGCCGCGACATTATTGCCGCAAGTTTATATATTTCTAATTACCTTTTTGCTTGGTGGCAGGCTGATTATCAAAATTTGGACGCAACCCCATCCCCTGTAATCCACTACTGGTCACTAGCCGTTGAAGAACAGTTTTACTTGCTCTGGCCATTACTGATTCTCATTTTTTTCTCAATTGCAAAGAGAGTCAAAAAGAGAAGTGTTATAACTTTTTTGGTTGCCACTTTTTCGTTGCTATCATTTATTTTTTCCCTATATCAAACTGAAACTTCACCTATTTGGGCGTTTTATTCATTACCCACTCGGGCGTGGGAATTAGGGCTTGGTGCGCTCTTAGTACTGGTCCCGGCATTTAAAACCAAGAAATTGGTCGGTTTAGTTGGCTTTACTCTAATTTTGATAAGCGCGTTTCTTTACAATGAAACAACTGCATTTCCTGGGATAAAGGCAGTCTTGCCAGTTTTGGGTACTTTTTTACTTATAGCTTCCATTAACTCATGGCCACCATTTCTAGATGATGTCGCTAATAGTCGTCTTTTCCAATGGCTCGGTAATATCTCTTATCCACTCTATCTGTGGCATTGGCCATTGCTTGTCTTACCGAGTACATACCTTGCTCGTCCCCTTGCTATCTATGAACGAATAATTGCAATCTTATTCACTATAGTTTTAGCAGATCTCACGCACAGATATGTCGAAGATCCAATGCGTAGATATTCAGCTGCCCCATCATGGATTTATAAGAGAGCAGCTATTCTGACCATAGTTTCAGTCCTCCTCGGCACAGCAATTTCACTTACTACAAGCGACAAATTTGATATTTCTGGAGTTAAAGGTTCAGTATCTCTGGCTGAAATAAAGGCTCTTCCGATAATCTACAAAGATGGTTGCCATGCTACATATGCAGATTCTGTTTCAGGTAAGTGTGAATACGCAGATATAAATTCATCCAAAACGATGGTTCTATACGGCGATTCTCATGCGGCTCAGTGGTTTCCTGCTCTCGTCGAAATTGCTTCTCGTTCCGGATACAAGTTGATTTCCTTAACAAAATCAGCGTGTTCATCCGTGGATGTCATACGACTAGACCAAGGTGCATTTAAAATGTCACGCTGTGCAAAATGGCGAGATAATTCAATCAAACGAATTCAAAAAATTAAGCCAGATATTTTGATCATGAGCAGTTTTCAATATTTCGGTCAGCCACCAGCGTTTAAAAATCGCCTTGTGTGGTGGAATGACGGTCAGCGCAAATTACTCAATGATGTGAAGGATTCTTCTCGGCATCTGATCTACATAACAGACACACCGCATCCAACACGAGATATTCCAGCATGTTTGGCCAGTAATCCGATATCAATGTGCAACACAACTATGCGCAGCGAAGACCTTTCCATACCTGGCTTCACAGTAATCGATCCAAATTCTTGGTTATGTTCGGACGTGTGCACCGCGGTCAAGGACGGAGTAGTTGTATATCGAGATGCTTCGCATATTTCAATGGACATTGCCATCTCTTTGATACCCCTCTTAACTCAAGCTTTGCGGGATGATGGTGTAAATCTATAGTTTTGATTTCGATCTAAACCTGCAAATATTCCCAAATAATGGCAAGATGAACCCGTGCCCGAACTCGTTTACTACTGCGGAACAATGGATAGTGGCAAATCCACGCTTGCACTTCAGACGGCGCACAACCATCAAAGCAGAGGTCGTACAGGTTTGATTTTTACCTCACAGGATCGAGCTGGATCAGGTGTCATTTCATCACGTTTAGGATTACAAAGCCCCGCAATTGAAGTTTCAAGTGAAATGGATTTGCACAAATACGTTGTAGATAATTTATCGCAAGGTTCACGTATCGATTACATAATTTGTGATGAAGCGCAATTCTATCAACCAAAACAGATCGAAGAATTAGCCAAAATAGTTGATGGACTAGGTATCGATGTCTATGCATTCGGTATTCTTTCGGATTTTAGGACAAAACTTTTCCCAGGTTCTGCCCGTTTAGTTGAACTTGCAGACCGCGTAAATACGCTTCAAGTTGAAGCACTATGTTGGTGTGGCTCGCGTGCTACACACAATGCCAGAACCGTCGGTGGCACAATGGTGACCCAAGGAGAGCAAGTCGTTGTAGGAGATGTTGCTCCCGATCAAGAAATTGCATATGAAGTTTTGTGTCGCAGACATCATATGCGCGAAGTAACTGCCCGCTCATCAAGAGCTGCGCATGTATCAACAGAACCACTTCCATTCACATAACCAGCAAAGGATAAATATGAAATCTCGTGGCCTAGCAGTCGATAACGCAACATCTCCCCTAAAAACATTCGAATTTGATCGCCGCGAAATTGGAGCACACGATGTTGCTCTCGATGTGAAATTTACTGGTATTTGCCATTCAGATATCCATACTGCCCGAGGTGAGTGGGGATCAGCTCTGTATCCATTAGTCCCTGGACATGAAATCGTAGGCGTTGTAACTGCCACCGGTTCAGGTGTAAGTAAATTCAAGGTAGGCAACTTGATTGGCGTAGGAGTTTTTGTTGACTCGTGCCGTAAATGCGATACCTGCCTAAAAGGATTACAGAATTACTGTCTTGAAGGAATGACGGGTACGTACAACAGCATGGAACGCGACGGTAAGAATCAAACAAGGGGTGGTTATTCAAATACCTTTGTTATCAATGAAGATTACGCCGTGCACATTCCTGCAAATTTACCACTCGAAGGTGTTGCACCCCTTTTGTGTGCCGGAATAACTCTGTATTCACCGATCAAACATTTAAATGTAGGGCCAAAAACGAAAGTTGCGGTTATGGGCCTCGGAGGATTAGGCCACATGGGCGTAAAGTTTGCAGTTGCAATGGGCGCTGAAGTTACTGTTTTGTCCCACTCACCATCTAAAGAAAATGACGCAAAAAAGATGGGCGCTCATCACTTCGTAAGCACTAAAGATATAAGCGCATTGGACACATTAAAGAAATCATTCGATATCATTCTAAACACAGTAAGTGCAGAGCTTGATATAAATGCATATTTACAATGTTTAAAACTTGATGGCACGCTTGTTGTTATTGGTCTGCCTGGTAAGCCATATGCACTTAATCCTGGTGTAATGCTTGATGGACGACGCTCATTAACTGGTTCAATGATTGGTGGCATGCCTGAACTACAAGAGATGCTCGATTTCTGCGGTAAGCACAATATTGTGAGTGATGTAGAAATTATCAAGGCAGATTATGCGAACACTGCATATGATCGCACTGTTGCCAGTGATGTTAAATATCGATTCGTAATCGACGCCAGCACTTTCTAAGATAGAAACGTGTGGAGTACATAAACAAAAATCGGAGCAATAGCCAAAGCCGGTAATAGGTTTCCGACTGCTACTTCCTTGATACGAAGTAGGCGTAATCCAATGGACAGTAGGAGCAATCCACCGACAATTGTCATGGCGTCAACTTGATATTGCGCCAGAATGTTTCCAAGAAATAAACCAACCAAGGTCCAGATACCTTGATATATGCCAACTGGAATCGCTGAAGCAGCTACTCCCCAGCCTAAAGAGGCAGCAAAGGCTATGGCTGCAAAAAAATCGAGGATTGATTTTAAGGAAAGCTGGTCAATTCCGGTACCCATGCCATCGCTAATACTTCCTAAAATAGCAAGAGGGCCAATAACAAAAAGTAGGGAAGAAGAAACAAAACCTTCCACAAAAGTTCCTTCTTGATGCGCACCAAATTTGCGACGTAGTTTCTCGCCAAGTTTCTCCAAGCGATCTTCTAACTTTAATGCGGAGCCAATTAAACCTCCGAGTAGTAATGAACCCAGAATGCTCAATAACGTCCACCCCTTTGGAAGCGAAGAAGAGAATTCACTGCTAAACATCGGGATAACAGCACTAGAAGCCGCAAGTATTGTGATTAAACCCAAAATATCTGTTATCAAATCACGAGTTTTTGGGGCTAAGCGAGATCCAGCCAAAACACCAACGGTTGCACCAGCAACAATTGTTGCGATATTAATTAAAGTACCTAAGCCGATAATCACGATAAAAACCTCATTGACGCAGTCTACCCCGTACTATTGCTCAATGAGTTCAGATGCCTCGAAGAATGTTTTTTTAGAATTCCTACGCCCCCATAGGACTATTCCACATACTTCATGGGCTGCGCGGCATAGATGGGATTTATCTATACGTAGAACACTTATTCTTTTTTTCGGATTACTTATTTTCGGTCTCGGGGATTCACTTTTTGTACAAAGCGGCACAGGCAATGCTCCTTGGACAGTTCTTGCAGAAGGTGTTTCGAAAAAATTGGATATTTCTCTAGGTATCTCAACATTTACCATTAGCACCCTTGTTTTACTTTTATGGATTCCATTACGTGAAAAACCAGGCTTTGGCACAATCGCAAATATCGTAATTATTGCAAGTGCAATTCAACTGGGTGTTAATGTTTTTCCTTCAGCCAGTAATTATTTATCAGGTGTACTGATGGATTTACTAGGGATCGCAATGGTTGGAATGGGCTCTGCACTCTACATAACATGTGCTCTAGGGCCGGGACCTAGAGATGGACTAATGACTGCCCTTCACAATCGAAGCGGAATCCGCGTGGGAAGAGTTCGACTGGGAATTGAATCCACGGTACTCATTATTGGAGCCTTCCTTGGGGGCACTGTCGGGCTTGGAACCGCACTTTTTGCCCTGCTAATCGGCCAATCTATTGCCATCTCATTGGGTGTTGTTTCCCGAATTACCTCTCAGAAATAGGTAGCGTTCTCGTATCTTCCTCCGGCCTGCGAGCCGTGATTTCGCACGGGGTCGCAAACACCCCCGATACCAAAATCAGGAAGGTCGTACATGCTAGATACATACTTCAAAATCACAGAACGTGGATCAACAGTTGGTCGTGAAATTCGCGGCGGCTTCGTTACGTTCTTCACGATGGCATACATCGTGGCACTTAACCCACTCATCATCGGTTTGGCAAAAGATGCCGATGGTAAATATCTCGGTGGCGGCGACGCTCCGAACCTAGCAATGGTTGCAGCAGCAACTGCACTCATCGCCGGTGTACTTACAATTCTTATGGGCGTTGTCGGTAACTATCCTCTTGCATTGGCTACCGGACTAGGTCTAAACACCTTCGTAGCTGTAGGTATCGCTTCGCATATGTCATGGGCAGATGCAATGGGACTAGTTGTACTTGAAGGTTTAATCATCACAGTACTGGTTCTAACTGGTTTTAGAACTGCGGTATTCCGCGCAGTCCCAGCGCAATTAAAGATTGCGATCTCAGTCGGTATCGGTCTCTTCATTGCATTGATCGGTCTGGTGGATGCAGGTTTCGTACGTCGTACAAGTTCAGGTCCTGTACCCGTAACACTTGGCGATAATGGAAATCTCGTTGGTTGGCCAATTGTAATTTTCGCACTTGGACTCTTCTTAATGATCGCTTTAATGGTTAAGAAAGTTAAAGGTGCCTTATTAATTGGCATCTCTGTAGCAACCGTTGCTGCAATAGCAGTTGAATCTGCATTCAAAATCGGTCCAAACTTCATTGCCCCAGATAAAGTCAATCCAAAGGGTTGGGGACTTAACGTTCCAAGCATCCCATCTGATGTGATTGCAACTCCTGATTTTGGATTATTAGGACACTTCTCACTCTTCGGATCTTTTAGCAGAATTTCTGTAGTTGCTGCAATTCTGATTGTCTTTACACTTTTGCTATCAGATTTCTTTGACACCGTAGGAACTGTTACTGCGATCGGACATGAATCAGGACTTATTGATTCAAAAGGAAACATTCCTAACAATGATCGAATTCTCCTAGTTGACTCATTGGCAGCAGTTGCCGGTGGAGCTGGCAGTATTTCATCTAATACCAGCTACATTGAATCAGCATCTGGTGTCGGCGAAGGCGCTCGTACAGGTTTAGCATCAGTTGTCACTGGTGTTCTATTCCTTCTCACCACTTTCCTTGCGCCTCTTGTTGCTGTGATTCCTTACGAAGCTGCAACTCCAGCTCTTGTTATTGTGGGATTCCTCATGATGACACAGATTAAGGGAATTGACTGGGCAGATTACGGAATCGCGATTCCAGCATTTTTGACAATCATCTTGATGCCATTTACTTACAATATTTCTGTGGGTATTGGCGCAGGATTTGTTTCCCATGTAGTTATTCGCATGGTCCAAGGACGACGCAAAGAAATTCATCCACTTCTTATGCTCGTCAGTGGTCTTTTTATGATCTACTTCTTAGCTTCACCAATTAATACCTGGATTGGATAACAAATACTAAAGCGATAGCGCGGGGTCACATGGCTCCGCGCTATGGCTTTGTCCAGTTTATGGGCAACTTATTTTCCGAATGCAGAATTGCATTTGTTTTACTAAAGGGTTTACTACCAAAAAAACCTCTATAGGCTGATAACGGACTTGGATGAACGCTGGAAATTCTATTTTTTTCTGGAAAGAAATGCGCCAATTCTTGTGCTTGAGTCCCCCAGAAAATACCAATTACTCCCATTTTTGCTAACGCCTGCGCAACTTGTTCGGTGAATAGATACCAGAGCGGATTAACCTTCTTCTGCGGCAAAGAAATACTTAAACCGCGATTAAGTAACATGACCCCTTGTTTGGAAAGATAACTTAAATCTCCATTAGTGATCTCAACTTTACCTAAATCGCTTGCAATTTCTTTAAAAATATTTTGCAAGGATGCCGGGATTTTGGTTGCGTTTGCAGGAATACTAAAAGAGAGTCCCATGGCTTGATCGGCATTAGGGTATGGATCTTGACCAAAAATAACTACTCTGATTGCAAGAGGATCACAATCAAATGCTTTGAATATAGAATTTTTTCCCGGAACATTTGTGTCGAAATCCAATTCAGTTTCTAGCAGATCAAGTACGCTCAATGATGGCTCAAGTAATGCTTTCCAGCGATGATCCAGTAAATCTCTAAGCGCGGGCAAAGAAACGGGCACTTTCATGCGTCACTTCGATTGGTAAACCAAAAACAGCGCTTATATGTTCTGTAGTAATAACCGATGCCACAGGTCCACTCGCTGCAATCTTTCCATCTTTAAGTAAAATTGCATGAGTGGTACCTACTGGAATCTCTTCAATATGGTGAGTAACCAAAACACTTGCAGGAGATGTCGGGTCGATTGAAAATTGTGCGAAACGGCGCAATAAATCTTCACGACCTCCAACATCTAATCCTGCTGCCGGTTCGTCGAGCAGAAGTAGTTCTGGATCTGCCATCAATGCTCGAGAAATCAAAACACGCTTCTTTTCGCCAGAACTCAGGGTTGAAAAACGTCGATCTCCTAATTCGCGAACGCCAAAAGTAGTTAATAAGGCAACTGCACGTGATTCATCCCATAAGTCATAATCTTCATTCCAGCGACCAATGATTGCATAAGCCGCTGTTAAAACAACATCTTTAACCAATTCTCCTGACTCAACCATCGCTTCAAGCGATGGAGAAGCTAAACCAATTCGAGTTCGCAATTCAGATAAATCAACACGTCCCACTTGCTGGTTCAACAAAACAGCATTACCTTTACTCGGAAATATTCGAGCCGACAAAACTCCAAGTAAAGTTGATTTTCCAGCTCCGTTTGGTCCCAAAATAACCCAGCGCTCCCCCGGTGCTATTTGAAATGTTATCGGTCCCAATATTTGATTACCGTCGCGCACAACGCTTACCCCATCGAGGGCTAGAACCAATTGCGAGGACATAGACCAAAAAGATAGCGCGTCGAAGGGCCGGAAGGCGGTAATAGCACGCAATTTCGCATGTGTAATTGGCGATAAACTTCATCCATGGATACGCGTAATGGGATTGAAAATCGTTATACGGGATTAATCCTACTTTCCGGTGTTGATACCCCTGGAATTTCTTCGGCTCTATTTAAAACCCTGGAACCTTTCTCCGTCACTATCTTGGACATAGAACAAGTTGTCATTAGGTCTCGTTTAATTCTCACAGTTTTGATCGACTTAGATCCCGCACATGCCCAAGCTGTTGAGTCAGATTTGAATGAATGCGCTAAAAAACTCAATGTAGATATTGCTACATCATTTTCAAATGAATCAACTCAATCGATTGCGCAAAAAACTGGTCTTATACATGTCATTGCACTTGCACAGAAGATTACCCCTGGAGCAATTGCTGAACTTGCTTCTCATATAGCTTCAACGGGTGGAAATATAGAACGTATCCATCGAAGCGCCTCTTTTCCTTTAACCGCAATCGAATTCCTAGTATCCGGATCGCATTCAGACTCCCTCCGAAATTCATTAGGACCATCTGCTAAAAAATTCGGAGTAGACATAGCTATCCAAGATGCAGGCCTCAATCGCTTTGCTCGAAAATTGGTCGTTATGGACGTTGATTCAACTCTTATCGAACAAGAAGTGATTGATTTATTGGCAGAAGTTAGCGGCGTAGGGGACCAAGTTCGGGCTATTACAGAATCTGCCATGCGCGGCGAATTAGATTTTGAAACATCCTTAAGAAAACGAGTCGCACTGCTTAGTGGACAACCTGAATCCATAATTGAAACGGTGGCGAAACAAATTTCCCTCACTCCCGGTGCCAGAACGCTTATACGAACGTTGAGAAAACTTGGTCATGGCGTGGGGCTTGTATCTGGTGGTTTTTCGCAAGTTGTTGATCCAATAGCTGCTCAATTGGGTATTCCTCACGTACGATCAAATACCTTAGAAATTATTAATGGGATCATCACCGGCAATCTCTCGGGACCGATTATCGACCGTGCAGGAAAAGCGCAAGCGCTCAAAGAGTTTGCCCAACTTGAGCAGATCACGCAAGCCAACACAATCGCCATAGGTGATGGTGCTAATGATTTGGACATGATTGCAACTGCTGGTCTAGGCATTGCTTTCAATGCCAAACCTACTGTGCAAGCGGCGGCACAGAGTGCACTTAATGCACCGTATCTGGATTCAGTACTTTTTATTCTAGGAATTAATCGAGAAGATATCGAAGAATCAGATCGCGAAGATTAAAGTCGGCAAGCGTGAATATCTGTTACTAGAATTCCACGAGCACCAATCTCCCATAACTCATCCATCACTCTATTCGTATCTTTTCGCAGAACCATCGCACGTACGGCAACCCAGTCTGGATTTTGCAGAGGTGAAATAGTTGGTGACTCTAAACCTGGAGTAATGGCACATGCAACTTCAGATTTATCCTTAGGAACGTCGTAATCCAATAAAACATATCGACGCGCAGTAATGACACCCTGCAAGCGCCTTAGCAAAATCTGTAAAGACGGGTTTTGTTTCTCTGTTGCACGCGTAATGAGAATCGCTTCACTGACAAGGATTGGGTCTGCAAAGATTTCTAACCCTGCTTGTCGTAACGTATTACCTGTACTTACAACATCTGCAATTAAATCTGCAACTCCTAGACGCACACTACTTTCAACGGCTCCATCCAAACGGACAACAGTTGATTTGATCCCCAGGGAATCTAAATGTGAATTTACTAATCCAGGATAAGCACTTGCTACACGTTTTCCTGCAATATCTGCAATCTTCCAATTCTTGCCAATTGGAGCCGCAAATCTGAATGTCGAACCTCCGTAACCAAGTGCGAGTACTTCCTCAGCCGTGGCTCCGGAATCTATAAGTAAATCTCGACCGGTAATTCCTGCTTCTAATTCCCCGGAACCTACATACAAAGCAATATCTCGTGGCCGCAAATAATAAAATTCCACTTGATTTTCAGTGTCAACTAAAACTAAATCGCGACTATCAGTTCTTTGCCTATAACCTGCTTCCTTCAGGACAGAAATTGAGTCATCGGCTAAAGACCCTTTGTTAGGAATAGCTACTCTCAACACAATAATCTCCTAAAGATTTTTATAGATATCTTGAAGGGTCAATCCCCGAGCTAACATCAAAGTTTGAAGGTGATAAATTAATTGGCTAATTTCTAAAGCAAGTGCTTCATTATCTTCATGTTCGGCTGCCAACCACACTTCGCCAGCTTCTTCGATGATCTTTTTGCCGATTGAGTGTAAGCCGGCATCTAACGCCTTAACGGTCCCTGATCCCTCTGGGCGAGTGAGAGATATATTCTCCAACTCGCTCCAGAGTGATTCAAAGGTTTTCATGGTATTAGTTTACTAGACAGCAACCTTCTCATTCTTGCTAATTTTGAGCCATGAGATGAAGCCCCACAGCACGAATGGCAAGTAAATCGCGTACAAAGTACCTGTTGGGTAATAACCATTGATAAATGCGAATGGAACACCGACTAAATCCACCGCTACCCAGACGAGCCAGAATTCAACATATCCTCTGCTCATTCCGTAAGTAGCTAATGCGGTTCCAGTGAAAATCCATGTATCAACTAGTAGCCAAGTGCCCGATTCTCCCAAGGCTTTGAAAATGTTCATCGCTAAGAAATAGCCCACCACGATCGTGGGTACTAAGTAGATTTTTTCCTTTGTGGTGGTCCAACGAGGTGTCACCGTTGTATGCGATTTCGACATTTTTCTATATGCGGTCCAGCGAATCCATCCATAAACACTGACAACTATTAGAAGTAAATTACGACCAGCTTGACCATAAAAATTTGAATCTTGGTCGCTGTAAGCAAAGACAGCACCTAGAAACACCGTAAATAAGAGTGCGTCGCCAATGATACCAATCGGCCAGGCAGCAATTTTTCTTTTAGCACCAAGCACAGCGCTTGTTAATCCTAAGATGCCGCCAATAATTTCTCGTAGTGGAATGGATTTGGATCCAAAAGCGATATTTGTTTCAAAAAGCCATTTAATTAATGACATTTACGTATTCCCTCCTCGGTTAAAGCGCCCAGGAAGCAACAAAGCATCACCTTTTCGGGATTGAATAGGTGAAGCTATGTCCCTTTATCCAGACTTTAACTGTCGGTATTGGAATTTCACCAAATCAACCGATCAATGGTTTTGATCGGGTCGCGGACTTTACCGCCGGTTCGGAATTACACCGACCCCCGGAACAACGTGGGCCTAGTTTTGCACAGTTTGCGCTAAATCGCGCAATATAGAAACCATTGCTGCTGGATCTTCAGCTTTATATACAGCGCTGCCTGCCACGAAAGTGTCAGCACCGGCTGCACTTGCAATCTCGATAGTTTCCTTCGAAATTCCACCATCAACCTGTAACCAAATCGGTCTTTCGCCAATCAATTCGCGGGTCCTATGAACTTTATCCATCATATCCGGCATGAAGGCTTGGCCACCAAAACCAGGTTCTACGGTCATGATCAAAAACATATCTACATCATCTACAAAATCTAAATAGTCCTCAATTTGCGTAGAAGGCTTGAGAGCTAAACTTGCCCGGGTCCCATGAGATTTAATATTTCTTATAGCTTTGCGAATATCCTTTGTTGCTTCGACATGAACCGTAACACTTTCGCAGCCAGCCTCGGCATATTTCGGACCTTGCTCGTCACAATCAATAACCATTAAATGAGCGTCCACAGGAATACTCGATCCATCAATAATATATTTGGCTTGTTCCCAGGAAAAAGAAGTGTTCGGAGCAAATTTCCCATCGAGAATATCTAGATGCAATAAATCTGAAACTTTGGCAACTCTATCTATTTCGGACAAAATTTTTGAATAGTCAGCGTTCAATATGCTCGGATGAATACGTACGGACTTGCTCATTGAGTAATCCTATTTCTTCTTACGTAAAATACTGAGGAACATAGCGTCCGTGTTGTGGCGATGAGTCCACAGAGTTAAAGAACCTCGATCTATTGCAGAAGAACGTAATTCGGGATGTACATATTCAGTGAGGTCTACGAGCTGCATTTCAGGGTGTCGTTTGAGGGCCTCGGATATTGCAATACGAGTCTCCGATAAATGTGGACTACATGTTGCATACCCGAAAATCCCTCCAGGAGATATCGCCGAAATTGCCGCATCAATAATCTCTTGCTGTAACACGACTAAGGATTTCAGGTCCGCAACACTTCGTCGCCACCTAACCTCTGGGCGTCGTCTTAAAGCCCCTAAACCTGTACATGGAACATCAGCGAGTATGGCGCCGTAATTCTCCCCGAAGGTAGAAACTTCTCGTGCATCATAATTACTAACTTTCGCTCCTTGTACTACTTGGCGAACTAAATTTGCACGAACTTCCGAAATTTCATTTGCCGAAAAATCGATGCCCTTAATTTTTGCTATCGCCGATAGAAGCGCAGCTTTTCCGCCTGGTCCTGCGCATATATCAAGCCATGACTTCTGGTCTTCGGCAACATCGGCAAATATTTTCGCGACTAATTGCGAACCTTCGTCCTGTACTCCAGCTTTGCGTTGCACTATGAGATCTATCGAAGCGGGTGAACCATCATAAATTGCACCAAAAGGCGAGTAATTTGTAGCCACTGCTCCCACATCAATTAAATCTTTTTGAGTACTTAAACCGGGCCAAGAAACTAAAGTGGGTTTGGCTGGAATATTATTAGCCATGAGCAGTTCTTCAACTTCTTCTAAATTTCCTAACTGATCCAGATAGGCACTAATAATCCACTCTGGATGCGAATAAAGAATTGATAATCTCTCAAAATCATCTTTTATTAAGGAAATCTCGTCAATATATTCTTCAAGTGTTTTTTGGCTAATTTTTCGTAGGATTGCGTTAAGAAATGATGCTTTCGACTCGCCTAAAACCTTACGCCCTAATTCGACAGTAGCTGAAACAGCAGCGTGTGTAGGTACTCGCATTTCAAAGAGTTGATGCGCACCTAGACGAGCGACATCAATTAGCGCAGGGTCAACATCCCTCCAAGGGCGCTCACTTGCCTGAGCCAAAATCCAATCGTGCCTGCCCTGCATTCGTAGTGCCCCATAAACCAACTCCGTCGCAAAACCTTTGTCGCGATCATCCAATTTGGAGTCAGATAAGGTTTTAGGCAACAACAAGTTCGAGTATCCACCATTTCTATTAACCTCGTGAAACACGTCATAAGCCAATAAACGAGTCGCATCTGGCTTAGGCGCGGAGAAATTTTTGCGCGGTGGTTTATTCAAAATATTCACCAAGGTTTAATCGCGCGCCGTTGATCCAATCACCTACCTTCATCAGCTGCTTACCTGAGGGAATAATTGTAAAAATTTCAATCGGATCATCCTGTGTGCCGATGAATAACCTTCTATCGTGCACTCGTAATTCAGCGGGTGAAATAACATCGGGAAACTTCCCAATACTGGCCGAAGTAATCTTCACGGTAGATCCTCTAAAAAGCGTCCATGCTCCCGGTGCTGACGTAAATGCTCGAATTGAATAAAGGATTTTGTCGGCGCTTTGATTCCAATTGATTTTTGCTTCATGCTTGGTAATTTTCGGTGCGAAACTAATTCCCTCGCTACTTTGCTCAACAGGAGAAACGGAACTTGCAATCATTGCGAACGCTCGCTCAAAGGCTAAAGCCCCAATGTTTGATAACTTTTCTAAAACCTGATCGCTAGAGGCTAGATTAGGTATTTCATATTTTTCCTGCACATATATTGGCCCAGTATCAAGATTTTCATCAATCTTAAAAATGGTAATCCCACTGGTTGAATCACCATTAGCAATGGCGCGTTGAACCGGTGCGGCTCCCCTGTATGCAGGTAACAAAGAAAAATGTAAATTCAAAAAACCATGTTTGGGAATTTCGAGTATCTTCTTGTCGAGTATCCGCCCATACGATATAGCCAGAACGATATCTGCCCCAAGAAAGGCTTCTTGCATTTCTTGTATTGAATTTGGTTTAAGCAATGCAACACCCTTTGTTTCTGCCCAATTCGAAACTGGAGATGGAGTGAGAACTTTTCCTCTGCCAGATTTGGAATCCGGTGTTGAAATTATTCGCAATAGTTGGTGTTCAGATTTAGATATTCTTTCAAGAGTTGGGATTGCAACTTCTGATGTGGCCGCAACAATTACAATCACTAGAGCCCTTTACCGTAGGTTGCATGAGGTGAAACCTTGATTATTGGGTTAACGCCGGCAGTTGAGGCAGTTCCAAACCAATCCGAATCTCGAATATCTTTCATGGCCAATTTTCTAGTTGCATCATCTAAGCGATCAATAAAAACTATGCCATCTAAATGATCCGTTTCATGTTGTATCGCCCTAGCTAATAACTCCGAACCCTCGATAGTGATTGGTTCGCCATGCATATTCCAACCTTTTGCAACTACTCGTAATGCGCGTTTAGTTGGATAGGAAAGCGAAGGAAATGATAAACATCCTTCTTCTCCGTCTTGTTCTTCCTCACCTAAATCTAATGTTGGATTAATTAGGTGACCAAGTTCTTCATCTACATCCCACACAAACACTCGAAGAGGAACTCCAATTTGAGGTGCAGCAAGACCAGCACCAGGTGCTGCAATCATGGTGTCATTAAGATCAGCCACTAATTTTCTAAGTTCCTTATCAAAATCGACAACTGGCGACGCAGCAGTAACAAGAACTGGGTCTCCGAAGAGGCGAATAGGCTGAATTGACATGGTGTAAGTCTACCAACTCGTCTACGACAAAAGTGTGTACGGATCCAATGCAATACTTATCGAACTCTTCTTTGATATAGCCCTTCTCCTCGAAAGTTCTAGCAAAAAGGTTGCCAAAATTTTTCGTTGCTCTACCGGAACACTCAACACGATTCTAGATGTCGCAGCTTTTTCGCCCTCGATTAGGAACACTTTCGATTCAGTCGGTAAACGTCCATCTTTGATGCTCTTAGTGAAGCCACTCCTTAAAGATAAGGCCTCTGATGGTTCAGATGTGATTACCGCAATGCTTGAATAAGGTGGCAAGAATGCTTCCAAATTCTCCCTTAGGATCTTCTTTATTAACGTACTTGGATTCCATCTAGTTAAAGAAGCAACCAAAGGATGGAAACTATCTAAGACAATAAGAATGCTTCCTTTCCTGCTGACATGAGAAGCTGCCTCAAAAAAATGTTCATAAACTAATTCCTCATATACCGAAGTGGACGCGGATAGAAATCTTTGCCCTTCAAGGAGCACTACAGCAGAATAGTCTTGGGTGCGATTAGGTACTGCACCTGCGGTTGCAATAACGATCTTAGTTTTATCAGCTATATCACTAAGAATATTTGGAGCACTTGATATCTGTATTGGAGTATTTGGAAAAGCCCTTCCTATTTCCTCATGAAATCTATCAATACCTCGTGCTGAAACATATCGAGTCGTAGATTCGCACCATTGACATTTCCAATTCTTTTGCTCAAGAGAACATAACGAACAGAGTGGGTTTGCTGTTGCACTTGTAAGAATGTGGCGTCCTCCGCACTCACACACTGAGGTATTTTTACATTTCGCACAGAGTAAAGCGTTCCCATATCCCTTACGTGGCACGAGAAATAGAACGGTTCCCTCTAGGAGTGCCTTGCGAATATTTGGAAAAATCCGATCAGGTAGCAACTCACCGTGAACTTGAGGATAAGTTGAGGTTTTGAGGGATATTTTTTGACTAACAAAATCAACTGTACGTTTTTCAATTAGATCCGCCATCATGGAGGAAGGGACATAGCCAGTGAAATATACATTCACATTCTCTGCTTGCGCTCTTAACAGAACACTATCCCTGACATTCCAGAAAGGGTGTTTTCTCTCGAAATATTGTTCAGATTTTTCAAACGCCACAATGATCGAATCCAAATTCTTAACTGGTGCGAACAACGCATTTCGATTCCCAACTATAAGAGCATTGTCTGCGATAATACTTTTGAGATAATTTTCATATCGTTGCGCACGTGGCAAAGCGGAATCCAAACGCAACACCAAATTCGATAAATTGCTCTCAGATACTAGATCCATAATTCGGTCTACATCTTTGGTATCTGGAAGTAGAAGTAAGGTTGAGCCACTCTTTAATCTTGTTAAAGCCAAGTCTAAAATATCTGCGTGAGCAGACTTGTGTGGATTATGCATTAAATATGTCTTCTGCGTTTTCTTGCGATTGAACAAATTCTTCTGAGAATCTGATTTGATGGTCAATTCAATTTTTTTCTCAACTGCTGCAACACGTGAAGGAATTCCAGATTTGATCAACGAATAAGGATCGCTGGCCCAGTACTGCGCCATAAGAGCATAAAAATCTAACATTGCAGGTGTGGTCACAGGAGTATCTCCAAGTACAGATTCAATGATTTTCAAATGTTCAATAGATTCTTGCGTTTCTAATAACTCGATAACTAGAGCTTCACAACTACGTGAATTGAAAGGCACTTTAATGCGAGAGCCAATAGAAATGATTTCTTTGAATTGATTTGGAATTCGGTAAGAATATGTACCATCTAAATGAGATAGGCCCGAATCAACCCAAACTTTAACAAAAATATTTGTAGCAGTTGCAGATTTACTTCGATAGGATTCTCTTTTAAGGCGTAGCGGCTTGACGCTCTGCACTGGATTACCGCTTAATTATTTAATAGCAGCGCGCAAAGCATCAACGCGACTTGTTGACTCCCATGTGAACTCCTTTAACTCGCGTCCAAAATGTCCATAGGCG
>CAFBPV010000001.1_pt1 | contig 37396 bp, 33 predicted proteins | sample 7269821 | NCBI WGS metagenome assembly CAFBPV01 (sample SAMEA6814155, study PRJEB35770) | uncultured Candidatus Planktophila sp. | biome: Freshwater; feature: Freshwater reservoir; material: water | place: Czech Republic | collected 2017-06-27 | depth 30m m | reverse complement strand
GAGATGGAAATTCTATTTACATATAGAAACGGAGAAGCCATCTACTCTGGAAAGTAGATGGCTTCTGCCGTTTTAATTTAATTACTTAGTGCTTTGTTAAGTTTCCTTCTGCTGCAGCCATTGCTGCTTCTTTCTTAAGATCTAGACCCTTAGAAAGAATGATGTAAGCAATTGCGCTTACTGGCAGACCTACGAAGAGTGAGTAATCCACACTTCCAAGGCTCTTAGCAATTGGACCAACAAATGGTGTTGTTACGAAGAACGGAATCATTACAACGAAACCGATGATGTAGGCAAGATTTCCGCGCCATCCCCAACGTCCGTAAATTCCGTCTTTCTTAAAAATTTCACCAATTACATAAACGCCCTTGCGAACGTAGAAGTAATCCACCAAGTTAACTGCTGTCCATGGTGTGAAGAGGTATGCCAAGAAGACGAGCGCGTTGCCGTAGAAGGTATTAAAGCGAGCTTCTCCGACGAATTGCGCGATACCCCATACAGATACACCCATAACGAGAAGAGCAATAAGGCGAAGCTTCTTGGTTGGGTTTACTTTCTTAAATGAATCAAGCATTGAAATCAATGTAAGAGATCCACCGTATGCATTTACTGACATAACGATCAAAAGACCTGCAAGAAGCAGAATCAAAAGAATTGTTCCAAAGCCGTTGAAGATTGAATCGCCAACAGTTTTGAATGCTTCAACTGGAGTGAGGTCTCCATTTGGACCTGATGCAAGTGCGCCTAGACCGAATACCCACACACCTGATAGTGCAGATGCCCAATATGTTGAGTGGAAAGTTGCACGTACGCCTTCTTTTGCTGGCAAGTAACGTGAATAGTCAGATACATACGGTGCCCAACCAAGTTGGAAACCAGCAACGATGACGAATGCTGTCATTGTTGGAGCCAATTGGAAGTTGCTTAGATCAAAAGCTCCCGCCGGAAATGACCCACGCACTAAAACACCGATTGTCATAAGTACGAGTGCAGCCATTGATGGCCAATAAAGTACTTTGTTAACAAAGTGGATCTGCGCGTAACCGTAGATTGCAATAATCGTTGCAGTTGCAGCTGCAATAAAGAATCCGAGTTCTGCAGGAATCTTAAAGATCTGGTGCATTGCTGAACCAGACAAGATTGCATCTGAAGTGTTGTACGCAACGTAGTTAGCGAGCGCGAAGATCCATACTGTTAGCGCAGCACCGATATATCCAAACTGCGCACGTGATTGCACAAGCTGTGGAAGTCCAAGCTGTGGTCCCTGTGCTGAGTGGAATGCCATGAAGAATGTTCCAAATAGTGAACCTGCAACAACTGCGATGATTGTCCAGATGAGGTTTGCACCAAGTGAGAGTGCAACAACACCTGTAGCCATAGCTGTCAGGTTTACGTTTCCAACAAACCACACGTTACGAAGATCGCGGGCTTTACCAAAGCGTTCTGAGTGAGGAACGAAGTCAACGCTTCGAGTTTCTACTTGGGAAGGTGCCAATGCTTTATCTGACGAGCTCATTGATTCTCCTTATAGGTACCCGGATGGATCCGGACATGAGGAAAATGGTAAAGCGGCAGGCGGGCAATGTCATGGATACTGACGGGTTTTTTCTACCTAATTTGAGCGTGGATGCAAATTATTTAGCTGCAAATGCACTAATTAATTCATACATCACATGTGATGCTGCGATGCCAGTAATTTGGGCATGATCATATGCCGGAGCAACTTCAACAATGTCAGCCCCCACAACATTCATGCCAGCTGTTGCACGAAGTACTGATAACAATTCGCGACTTGTGAGTCCTCCTGCTTCAGGAGTGCCAGTTCCCGGAGCGTGTGCGGGATCGAGTACATCAATATCAATACTTATATACGTTGGGCGTTTACCAACACGTGCTTTCAACTTCTCTATTGCAGCGTTCACACCTAAGTCTTGGAATTCAACACTTGAGAAAATTTGGAAACCAAGTGCTTTGTCATCTGTTAAATCTTTTGCAGCATATAAAGGTCCACGGATGCCGATGTGCATACAACCTTCTGGATCTAGTAATCCTTCTTCACTTGCACGTCTAAATGTTGTGCCGTGTGTGTAATCGGCGCCGAAGTACGAATCCCATGTATCAAGATGGGCATCAAAGTGCACAACACTAATTGGTCCGTGCTTCGCTTTAAGTGAGCGCAGAATCGGCAGAGTGATCGTGTGATCTCCCCCAATCGTGACAATTTTCTTAGCGCGCTCAGATAATTGGTCATAGTTTTTGTGAATACTTGAAATCGCTTCTTCAATATCAAATGGATTAGCTGCAAAATCTCCAGGGTCTACAACTTGTTGTGTTGCAAATGGTGAAACATTTGTTTCAGGGTTATATGGACGCAACAATCGAGATGCTTCGCGCACGTGACTTGGACCAAAACGTGCACCAGGTCGATATGAAACTCCGGAATCAAATGGCACGCCAACGATTGCTACATCAACATCGGTGACTTCATTGATTTGTGGCAAGAGGGCAAATGTTGCGATACCGCCATAACGTGGCATTTGTGTTGCGTCGACTTGGCCAACAATTTTGCCTGTGTTAACGCGAGGAGTTTTGTTTTCGCTCATTGAAAAATTCTACCGTCTTACCAAGAAGCAATTGCTCGCACAGGAGCTCCGTCACTTGCACCTAAATTAAGCGGGAGCATCGAAATTTGTGGGCGTCTAACTGTGATTGCCTTCAAGTTGGTGAAATTTTCGCCGATGATTCCATCGCCTTGCGACCAGAAATAATGATTGGCAAGCGTGAAATCCTCACCAGTTCCAGGCGTTCGGTCGAGTGAAAGAAAATCCAGCGCAATGGTTGTAATGCCGTGACTCTTTAAATATTCAAGGGATTCGATATTTGGAAATGGATGCGCTAAATATCTATCAGATCCAAAGAACTGCGACCAATCGGTGCGAACTACAGCGATGCTTGCACCGCTTACATCTGTGCCTGTAAAACGCTCTGTTGGAATCTCTTGGCGATCGGATAAACCAGTTGCATCGATAACAACACCAGTACCAATGAAGTGCGATAGTTCTACTTCGCTAAGTTTTTTGCCATCTGCAAATACATGAAAAGGAGAATCAACATGGGTCCCCGATTGGGAACCCATGTTGACTGCAAGAACATTGACGAAATCTTTTTCAACGTTCAAAGCTTCCTTAATTTCTACTTCCGGATCTCCAGGATAAATCTGGATACCCGTTTGTAGAACATGACTCAGATCAACGATCATAAAGTGATCTGGTTATTTTTTGATGATAGGTGCAATTGCCTTATTAGTAGCTGCACGAAAACGTGCACCCTTTTCACCATGAATAGCTGACGGCTCGGATGAGAGCATCAGTGTTAATCCATAGAGAACTGCTGGCAAAATGACTGCAACTAGGAGTGAGATATCTAGGCCGCTGAACATACTGCCAAGTGGTCCTACGAATTGACCTGGCAAGTTAACAAAGCAGAGACTCAAGACGGCTGAAAGAATCCAGATGAAGATGGCTTCAATGTTGTAACCATTTCTAAACCAGTAAGCACCACCCTTTTGTCCACGGTTAAATACTTGTAAATCATCCGGCAAATAATGCCCACGACGATGCAAATAACCAACCATCATCATGACCATCCATGGAGTTGTACAGACGATGATCAATGTTACGAATGTGGTCACGCTTGTGACTAAGTTATAACCAAAGCGACCGATGAAGATCAGTGCAATAGAGATAATTCCGATGAAAATTGTTGCTTGTACACGGCTGAGTTTTGGAAATACGCTTGAAAAATCAAGTCCAGTTCCATACAACGATGTTGAACCAGTTGACATACCACCAATAATTGCAAGAAGGAGCATCGGCACTAAGAACCAACCAGGTGTAGTTGCAAGCAATCCACCGACATAATCAAAGTTCTTAAATGATTCCGGTGCTTTCTCAGCAACGATTGCAGTTGTTACTAATCCGAAGACGAATGGCAAGAGGGATGCAATCTGTGAAAGGAAAGCAGCTTTGATAACTTTGGAGCCACCGGAATCACGTGGAATATAACGAGTCCAGTCGCCAAGGAATGCACCAAATGAAATTGGGTTTGAGAGCACGATGAATGCTGAACCCAAGAACGCTGGCCAGAAACCTACTGATGATGTGCTTTCAAAGGCACCCTTGTAACTGAAGTTGATATCTCCAGAAAATGCGATGAAGCCTAGTACTAGAACAATTGATGCACCTGTAATTGCTATTTTATTTATCCAGAGCATGAACTGGTATCCATAGATACATACTGCAAGAACCAAAAGTGCCATTACACCATATGCAACACCGCGGAATGCTTTGCTATCTGTGAAACCAAATAGTTGAACTGCGCCACCGACGATTGCATCTCCTGCGGTCCACACAGCAATCGAATAGAAAGCGATTGCTGTAAGTAATGAAAGATAAGAACCAAGTACACGGCCGACAACGCCGAAGTGAGCACCAGAGGAAACAGCGTTGTTGGTTCCATTAATTGGACCAAAAACGGCCATCGGCGCCAAAATTGCAGAGCCAACAACAACACCAAGAAGTGTTGCAAGTAAACCTTGAGTTAGTGAGAGACCAAAAAAGATTGGGAATGCGCCAAGCAACACTGTTGCAAAGCTATTTGCGCCACCGAATGCAATTCGGAAAAGATCCATAGGGGTTGATGTGCGATCTTTAGCTGGAATTGATTCAACACCGAAGGCTTCAACTTCGGTCATCTTCGGCTTTTTATTACTGCTCATTCATTTCTCCATCCGGGTGATTAATGAGTAATCAACGTAGAAAAAAGGTACAGGAATTTCCTCTTTTTTCACCCAGATTGACCTAGATTTACCTAGACTTTTAGAAAAGACCCCGCATACCGCAGAGTAGAAATTAGGAAAATATGAGCGCTATTGATGATGTGAAGAAAACAGCTGCCGATCTCGTTGGGCATTTTGGTTCTGGTCGCGTCAGCGAATATTTTCAATGCTTTAGCGAATCTGCCGACTTTATTTTTTACACGCATACAGAGCGATTGAAATCTCGTAAGGCGTATCAAGATTTGTGGAAGACCTGGGAATCCGAAATGAATTTTAAAGTTTTGTCCTGCACAAGTACAGATCAAGATATAAAACTTGTAGGCGATGACGTTGCAATTTTTACCCACAATGTATCAACCGATATTTCCACTAACGATGGCGTTGACACAGTTGCAGAGCGCGAAACAATCGTCTTTGAATTAGTAAATGGTTCATGGATTGCAATCCACGAACACTTATCACCTGCTAGCTAGGCAAGAACTGCTTAGCCTTTCCATCTCTGGCAAAGGCCATCAGCGTTAAGCCAAATTCGTGTGCAAGATCTATCGCTAGCGATGTTGGCGCACTGACGCCAACGAGTGCCGATACTCCTGCTGCAACAGATTTTTGAATGATTTCATAACCAACACGACCAGAGACAACAACTGTCCAATCACTTAGAGGCAACTCCCCTGCCATCAGTGCTGCACCAATTACTTTATCTACTGCGTTATGGCGACCAACATCTTCGCGAACGTAAACTGCTTTACCTTCTGGATTTACGAGAGCGGCTGCGTGCAAGCCACCGGTCTTGGAAAAAATTGCCTGGCGACCTTCCAGTAACGCTGTCATGCCAGCCAGTTCAGATAACGAATGTGTTGTCGGTGCGACTTTCTTAATTCCTCGCGCATGTAAATCTGAAATGTTTGTAGAACCGCAGACGCCGCAAGCAGATGTCATCGTGAATCTGCGTTCCATAGAACGCGGTGGCTTTGGAGCATTCGTCGTTATCTCTGCGATTACAACGTTTGCGCGTTGACGAGGAGTAAGCGATCTATCTGCACAAACTTTTACTTGAACCAATTCACTTGGATTACTCAAGAAACCTTCGCCCCACAAAAATCCTGCAGCGAGTTCGAGATCGGCACCTGGTGTGCGCATGGTTATGCCGAGTTGTTCTTCGTGCTCGCCTTGCTTGAGTCTTATCTCTAGTGGCTCTTCAACAACCACGGAATCAGAGGTTACCTCTGAAGAATCTGATTTTTGAACCTTAACTTTTGCAATAGATGAAGGTGCGCTATCTATCTCTTCATCGTTTGGCATGGCGATAAAACTCAAGATTTTCTGCTGGAAGCGGAGCATTGCCAAGAATCAAATCAGCAGCTTTTTCTGCAACCATCATGACAGGTGCGTAGATATTTCCATTTGTAACATAAGGAAATACAGAAGCATCTGCTATGCGAAGCCCGTTTACTCCGTGCACTTTCATTGTTTCTGGATCTACAACTGACATTTCATCGGTGCCCATCTTTGCTGTGCATGATGGATGCAGCGCAGTCTCGGCATCTTTGCGTACCCAATCCAAAACTTCTTGATCTGTTGTAACAGATTTTCCAGGTGATGTTTCACCTTCATTAAAGGGTTCCATCGCAGGTTGGGTCAAAATATTGCGAGCAACGCGAACTGCTTCTATCCATTCGCGGCGATCTTGATCTGTTGAAAGATAATTAAATTGCATTGCAGGTTTTTCAAATGGATTGGTGCTCTTAATTTTTAGCCACCCGCGAGCATCTGAATACATTGGTCCGACATGTACCTGGTATCCGTGACCACTCGTAGGACCACTTCCGTCGTAGCGAATTGCAAGGGGTAAGAAGTGAAACATCAAGTTTGGATAAGCAACGTCTTCATTGCTTCTAGTAAAGCCACCTGCTTCAAATTGATTAGAAGCGCCTGGGCCTTTTCTAAAGAATAACCATGCGGCGCCAATAAATGGGCGGCGCCAAAATTGTGTAATCGGTTGTTGTGATACAGGTTGCTTGCACTTGTACTGAACATAAACCTCAAGGTGATCTTGCAAATTAGCACCAACACCAGGCAAGTGCTTAACAACTTTGATGCCGAGTTTTGAAAGGTCTTCTTGGTTTCCAATTCCAGATAATTGCAAAACTTGTGGAGTATTTATTGCGCCACCGCACAAAATGACTTCCTTTGAAGTAAACGTCTGCTTCTTGCCCTTAATCATTACTTCAACACCGGTCGCAGTTGTTCCGTCAAATAAAACCTTGGTGACGTGTGCTTTAGTCTTGAGGGTCAGGTTCTTGCGATTTAGTACTGGATATAAATAGGCACGGGCTGCGCTTAATCGACGGCCACGATAAACATTTCGATCAAATGCTGCGAAGCCTTCTTGGCGATAACCGTTGACATCATCTGTTCGTGGATGGCCTGCTTGTTCAGTTGCTTTAAAGAAAGCGTCAAAGAGTGGACCCTTTGCAGGACCACGTTCTAATTTAAGTGGACCATTATTTCCACGGAATGGATTCTTTGGATCTGCTAAACAATTTTCTAATCTTTTAAAATATGGCAAACAGTGGGCGTAATCCCAATTCTGCATTCCTTTGTCTTTGGACCAGCGTTCGTAATCAAGTGGATTACCACGTTGCCAGATTTGACCATTGATTGAAGATGAACCACCCAATACTTTCCCGCGAGCGTGATAAACGCGGCGATTATTCATAAATGGTTCTGGTTCGGATTCATACATCCAGTCATAGTGTTTATTGCCAATTGGAAATGCCAATGCTGCAGGCATGTGAATAAATACATCCCATTTGTAATCACGGCGTCCTGCTTCAAGAACTAAAACTTTATGTGAAGGATTTGCACTCAGACGATTAGCGAGCGCGCAACCAGCTGAACCACCACCAACAATGATGTAGTCATACTGCGCGCCCATGTGAGAAGTCTACTAATAAAGCAAGGCCCTTACTCAGTGACTTACACCGAGTAAGGGCCTTGCTTCTTAGGATGTTTTTTCTTACTTACCAATCCATGAAGCAACTGTTGCAGCGTTAGCATCAATCCACTTCTTGGCTGCATCTTCTGCTGTCATACCACCCTCAAGATCGGCTGCGACACCGTTCTGATCAGCATTAGTCCACGAGAAGTTCTTAACAAGTGAAGTAAATGGATCATTAGCATCGTTGAGCTTCTTAGAGATCAACTTAAGTAGTGGTGTTGATGGGTAGTCGGTTAGACCACTTGCCGCTGCTGGATCGCTCCAGTCATTGGCAGGGAACTTAACGCGAGCAGCTTCAAGTGTTGGAAGCTTGGAGTGAAGTGTCCAAGGCTGCCATGCATAACCAATGAATGGCGTCTTGTTTTCTTCTGCCTTCAAGAAGCCATCAACGAGGGCAGCTTCTGAACCTGAGAAGATAACTTTGAAGTTTAACTTGTTAGCAGAAACCATCTTTTCACCGATAGTTGTGTAACCAGTTGGGCCTTCAAACCATGCACCCTTGCCACCTGAATCAGCAGTCTTAAACAAATCTGCATATTTATTTAAGTTCTTTGAATCAGTGATATCTGGATACTTTTCAACCATCCATGGAGCGACATACATGCCGATAATTCCAATGTTTCCGTTTTCGCCAGCTTCTACTACAGCTCCGCGATCAGTCCAGTCCTTCCAGCGTCCGCCGCCCCAATCTTCGATAACGACGTCGATTGTTCCCGCTTCCATTGCGTCATAAGTGACTGGACCTTCTTCTAGAGTTGTCTGCGTGATTGTGCAACCCAATTCTTGCTTTGCAACTTCTGCAACAACCTGTGCTGAAGCTGTGTAACCGCCCCATGCGTGCATTGCAATTGCGTAAGAACCGCAGTCTCCTGAAGCTCCGCCTGCTGAATCATTAACGCTGCTGCTGCAACCTGAAATAACAAGTGCTGTTGCAATTACAGCCGTAACGATTGCCGAACGGCGACCGAATAGTGATTTCATTAACCCTCCTCATGAGTTTATGTATTGTTGGAAGCCTAGGGCTGAGATGGTGCTAGCACTAGTACTTTTAGGGGCTATTTTGTAGAAGTTATGAGGAGCGACGAGCGCCGGCTTGCATAATTCGGTCGAAAATTACACCTAGAAGCAAGATTGCAACACCGGCGATAAGGCCCTTGCCCTGAAGTTCTGGCTTGGAGTTACCAGCGATTACCAAGTAACCAAGGCCGCCTGCGCCTACGAAGCCACCAATGACAACTACAGCTAAGACATAGATCAAACCTTGATTCGTTGCAAGCAAAATAGTTTTCTTTGCAGCGGGCAATTGTACTTTAGTAATGATTTGGCGGGCATTCGAACCTGCAGCAGTTGCTGCCTCAACAAGTGCATGCGGAACTGCACGAATTCCTTCACTAACAATCTTTACAACAACTGGAATGGAATAGACGATACCGGTTGCTATAGCAGTAAAACGAGTGGGACCAAATAAACCTAACATCGGGACTAAATAAACAAATGCTGGAAGAGTTTGTCCGGCATCAAGGAATGGACGCAATACTTTCTCTGCTCGATCGCTGCGACCTGTCCAAATACCAAGAGCGAGACCAATAATCATTGTCAGTAAACATCCAACGATTGTCTGCGTCAGAGTCAACATTGCTTCATACCAAAGACCAGATACCACAATTGCCATCGATAGAACAAAAGCCAAGATCGCAGTTCTAGTTCCGCCAATAATGATTGCAAGAGCCACAATCATTCCAACTGTTACATACCAAGGAGATGCAGCAAGCTGTGTTTCTAGAGGATTGAGAATGGAATAGGAAATCAGGTCTTTAAAGCCAACGGTAAATATAGTGAGGTTTTCTAAAATCCATGCCGTTGCACTATTAGTAATCTTTGCTACTTGCGGCGCAATAGTAACTTCCTTTGGCCACACCGCTGCCCACAACATTGTGCGTGACATAAAGACAGATACCACTGCAAGAATTCCAGCAACAATCAAAGTAATGCGCTTTGTTTTAATCTGCTTCTCGGTTGCTGGGATAAATGAATCTTGGCGCTTAGCTGCAGCACTAGTGCTGCGATCAAGCAAAATCGCTAAGAAAACCACAGCAAAGCCGGCCACAAAGCCCTGCCCAACATTTCGAATAATCAAGGCTTCAATAACTGGCTTACCAAGTCCAGGTGCACCAATGAGAGCTGCAATCACAACGAATGAAACCGCGGCCATCACTGTTTGATTAATGCCAAGCACAATCATTTGCTTAGCCATTGGAATTTGAACTTTGGACAATTTTTGCCTTTGCGTCGAACCCATTGACTCAGCAGCTTCAACAGGTGCTTGGTTCAAATTTCTAATCGCATGGCTTGTAATACGAATTGCGATTGGAATGGAATAGATCATTGTTGCAATCGTTGCCGAGGCAGCACCAATCATAAAAACGAGTGCGATTGGCGCCATATAAACAAGAGTCGGCAAGATCTGCGCTAAATCTAGAAATGGCGTGAAAATCTTTAAGACTCGATCAGATAAACCTGCCCATATTCCAAGCGGAATTCCTATCGCTAATGAAAGAAGTACTGCAGCCAAAGTCAGTGCAATGGAATCCATTGTGAACTGCCACATACCCAGCGCACCGCATGCAACTAGAAGTGAAACTGATAAGAGTGCAGTTCTCCATTGGCTCGTTGCGTAAACTGCAAAAGCAACAATGGCAACTACACCTAACCAACCAATAATTGGAATAAGTGAGTTTGGTGCTGGGACTGCAATGAGATTTCTGATCGCCTGGACAAATCCATCAATTGCGCCACGAATTGGATTGAAAAAATAAATGAATGCAGGACTCTCTGTTCGATTTCCACGAAGATCTAATGCTTTTTCTCCAACATATTTGGTGAATGAAGTGTTCTCATAGGTGGCTATCTGCAATGTGTGTACGCCATTGAGTAACCGGCCCAGCAAAATCCAGACTGCTACTGAGGCAAGAAGAAGATAGGACTTACGAACTTTCATTAAGCGCCACCAGAAATTAACCGCAAAACATCCTCACTAGAGACAATCCCAAGAGCATTGCCATTGTCATTGACCCGTACTGGTTTGTGGGACTGCAAAATTACTTGCGCGGCATCACGAATAATCGTGCTAGCGGCAAGTTCAGGTCCATCAGTAGCATCACCTGGCTCAGCTTTTCTAGCTATGTGCTTCAAAGTCAAAACATGAGACTTGGCAATATCGCGCACGAAATTAGCAACGTAATCGTCGGCTGGATTTGCAACTAGATCCTGTGGAGTTCCGATTTGGACAATCGCGCCATCGCGCATAATTGCAATGCGATCGCCGACCTTTACTGCCTCAGATAAATCGTGAGTAATGAAGACCATTGTTTTCCCGAGTTCATGGTGCAGGCGGATAACTTCCTGCTGCATATCACGGCGAATAAGTGGATCGAGCGCACTAAATGGTTCATCGAGAAATAGCACTTCAGGGTCTACTGCCAGGGCACGAGCTAAGCCAACGCGCTGTTGCATGCCACCTGATAATTGTTCCGGATATGCATTGGCATAACCTTGCAATCCAACGAGTTCAATAACTTCATTCGCGCGTGCATGACGGGCATCTTTTTTAATTCCGTTAATTTCAAGTGAGTAAGCAATGTTGTCAATTACTTTGCGATGTGGCAGCAAACCAAAGTGCTGAAAAACCATTGAGAAGCGAGTTTTACGTAATTCGCGTAAACGTTTGTCATCAACTTTTAAAATATCTTCGCCTTCAAATTGCAGTTGACCCTGTGTTGGCTCAATCAAACGTGTCATACAACGAACAAGAGTTGATTTACCTGAACCTGAAAGGCCCATCACAACGAATACTTCGCCAGGTGCTACATCAAATGAAACATCGCGCACTGCAATTGTGTTGCCGGTTTTTGCGCGTAAATCTGTGCGAGATAAATTCGCATCAGCAGATCCAATAACTTTTTCTGGATTATTTCCGAAAACTTTCCAGAGGTTTTGCACAGAAATCATTGGTGATGCTGAGCTCATAATCTCTCCTCAATATTTCTGCTTGCTCACTTGGGATCGGCGAACCATCCAGAACGCGCAGGCTCATTGTTGGTCCAAATGTGTTTAATTTCAAGGTATTCATCTAAACCGGCCTCGCCTAATTCGCGGCCGACGCCTGATGCTTTAAATCCACCCCATTCGGCTTGCGGACGATATCTGCCAAAGTCATTGACCCAGATTGTTCCGTGGCGAAGTGCGCCGGCAACGCGATTAGCTATCTTCTTATCTTCACACCACACCGCACCGGATAATCCATAAATTGTGTCATTGCCCAAAGCGATTGCTTCATCGACGCTTTCAAAAGTTTCGATTGTCATGATTGGGCCAAAGGATTCATCCTGAACGCACTTCATCTTTGATAAACAGTTATCAATCACTGTAGGCGGGAAATACCAACCCTTATTTAAGTCTTCACGATTAATCCGTGCGCCACCAACTAAAACAGTTGCACCATCTTTAACAGCGTCCTGCATGTACGCCTCAACTTTTGCCAAGTGTTCTTTGCTGATCAGTGGCCCAGTTTCGGTGCGGGAGTCATCTGGACCGCCTACATAAATTGCCTTTGCACGGCGAACGATTTCTGTAACAACTCTGTCGTGAATTGATTTTTCAACGAGTACCCGGGTGCCGGCAGAACAGACTTGACCGGAGTGTAAAAACGCACCAGTGACAGCATTATCAATAGCCGCATCAATGTTGCTATTTTCAAAAATTATATGTGGGTTCTTTCCGCCGAGTTCGAGTGCAACTTTTTTAACTGTTTGTGCAGCTGTTGCCATGATGCGACGGCCAGTAATTAATCCACCAGTGAAAGAGACAAGGTCAACGCGAGGATCTTCGGTCAGTGGTGCACCTGCAGTTGCACCTGCACCGCAAATTAGATTTGCTACACCTTTTGGTAATCCGGCTGCTTCCAATAACTTCATCAAGTGAATTGCCGTAGAAGGTGATAATTCACTTGGTTTAATGATGAAAGAACAGCCAGCAACTAGTGCTGGCGCAACTTTCCAAGAAATTTGTAGCAATGGATAATTCCATGGACCAATGAGTGCGCAGACTCCAACTGGTTCGTGGGTGATAACACTTGTTATGTTTTTGGCACCTACATCTACTTTGCGATCTTTAAGCTTTAATCCAAGGGCTGCAAAGTGGCGAAAAGTGGCTTCGATATCTGCCATGTCATAACGAGTTTCAATCATGCGCTTGCCAGTGTCGCCAGTTTCAAAGGCTGCAAGGATTTCAGCGTCTCGCTTAATTAAATCCGCAACTTTTTCAACGAGTGCGCAGCGATCTTTCATCGACCATGATGCATACACACCTGAATCAAACGATTCACGAGCAGCCTTTATGGCATCTCTTGTATCGGCCGCGGTTGCTTCAGAAACAATTGAAACTACAGAGTTATCGTGAGGACTCCTGATCTCGCGCACTTCTCCATCAGATGATGCAACCCATGCACCATTTATATAGAGCGTACTTTCAGGCATTTTTTATAAAGGTTTAGGCGTCTAGTTCTGATTTGCGCTTAGCAACGAATTCAGTAAGTTCGGATAGAACTTGAGCATCAATCTCTGGCTTTTCATAATCTTCTAGCTTCTTCTTCCATATTTCTTCTGCGCGCATACGTGTGTCTTTTGCGCCAAGTCGCATCCAGCGCTCGTAGTTATCGCTATTAGTTAAGAATGGACGATAGAAACAATCACGGAAGCGCTCCATTGTGTGCGCAGCACCAAGGAAGTGACCGCCATGGCCAACTTCTAGGTGAGCATCAAATGCGAGTGAATCTTCGTTAAATTCAAGTGGAGTGAATTCGGCCATCAATGATTGCAAGATTTCAACGTCGACTACGAACTTGTCGTAGGAAGAAACCAAACCACCTTCGAGCCAACCAGCTGTGTGCATCACCCAGTTAGTGCCAGATAAGAATGTTGGCATCATTGTCATCATTGTTTGATAAGCAGATTGTGCATCAACTGTTTGTGATGAGTTCAAGCCACCGCCGCCACGGAAAGGAAGATTAAGTGAGCGTGCAATTTGGCCGGTACATAGAAGGCCAATACCTGACTCTGGTGTACCAAATTGTGGTGAACCTGATTGCATATCAATATTAGATAAGAAAGAACCAAATACAACGGGGGCGCCTGGGCGTACAAGTTGTACAAGTGCGATAGCAACAAGTGCTTCTGCCATTTGTTGTGCAAGAGTTGCAGGAATTGTTACTGGGCTCATTGCGCCCATCAGCAAGAACGGTGTTGTCACAACAGGCTGACCGGCCAATGCGTATTCGCGCATTGAATCCAACATGCGATCGTCCCAACGCAATGGAGAGTTGCAGTTAACTAGAGAAATAAGTGCTGGAGTTTCTTCAATTGCTGCGCGACCGCCATGAATAATTTCTGCCATACGAATAACATCTTTTGCATTCTCATGCGTTACAACGTTACCCATGAAGAATTTGTCGGTCAGAGTTGCCGCAGCAAAAGCCATATCTAAGTGGCGTGAATCAAGAGATAAATCATTAGGTTCTGTTACAACTCCACCAACTGAATCGAGTGCATCGAATGATTGAGATAGGCGACAAAAGTTTTCATAATCAGCAAAAGAACCATCGCGGCGAACATTGCCTTCGCGAACGAATGGTGGGCCATAGACTGCACCGAAAACCATTGAGTCCCCACCGATATGAACGTTGTTCTTTGGATTGCGAGCGCGCAGATCAAATTCACGCGGTGCTTTAGCAACTTGCTTCATGACCCAATCTGGATCGAACTTAACATTTTCACCGGAGACTTCTTGGCCCGCTTCACGCAACATATCTACTGCCCACGGAGATGCGAATTCGATTCCAATTTCAGAGACAATGCGACGCCAACCTGCGTGCAGTGTTGCCATAGATTCTTGACTCAATATGTCATAGCGCGGCATTTTGTTCTGGAACACGTTGGTGACCTTTCAGATCATTAAAGCTTTCCCGGGTAATTCAACTCTATTGTGCGTGGCTCTTGACCGAGTACACGCCACGAGAATACGCTAGGAACATGGAACAAGGGTTCCATATAGTGAAACAGTTTCGGGAGGGCCAAATGGCTAAGTCCGAGTTAACAACTGGAACGCAAGCAATTGATCGCGCAACTGCACTGCTCGCTGATGTCTTGCAATCTCACACTCCACCACTACTTGGTTCACTTGCACGAACACATGACATTCCAAAGAGCACAACATCTCGAATTCTTGGAGCCCTTGAACGCGCAGGACTCGTACAACGCGATCGCAACGGCGCATTCTTAGCCGGGCATGTGCTTACTTCTTTTGCACGTGAGCAAAATCAAGATTCAGTTCTTGTCACTCGCATGCGTGCTGTTCTTGAAACACTCTCTGAACGAACTGGTGAGACAGCAAATTTGGCAGTTCCTGGAAATGGTTTTATAAATCTGCTTGATCAAGTTGATGGACAATATCTATTAGGTGCCACGAACTGGATTGGCAAGCAAGTTCCGTATCACGCATCCGCTCTTGGCAAAGTTTTGCTCGCTTATTCTGCAGTCACGATTTCTGCTGGACGGCTAGAGCGTTTAACAGATAAAACCATTACTTCTCGCACACGTTTACTTGAAGAGCTTGAAGAAGTACGTCGCTGTGGATTTGCCATAATTCATGATGAGCTCGAAGAAGGTTTGGTTGCAGTTGCAGCTCCCGTTCGTGAATTAGATGGTCGAGTTGTCGGAGCCATTTCGATTTCAGGTCCCTCAACACGTTTAACCAATAAAGAACTTATTCGAATTGGAGATCTCATCATCTCTGAAATCGATGCAGTACAAGCACGTAGCAAGAAAAAACCCCAGATGCCTAATCAAAAAATAGGAAAGGTCGGCGCAGCATGACACATGACGAGATCATCAAGGCTCTCTTTGATGAAACGATGATTGGCAATGCTCCAGCAGTACTTGAACTCACAAATAAAGCACTTGCCGAAGGAATGGGACCAGATACCATTTTGTTCGAAGCACTTATTCCATCTCTTGAAGAAGTTGGTGCACGTTTTGAACGTGGCGATTACTTCGTTCCAGAAATGCTTATTGCCGGCAAGGCAATGTCCGGTGCACTAAACGTTTTACGTCCGCTGCTTGCAGAGACTGGCGCAGAAACAGTTGGCACATTCCTTATGGGAACAGTTAAAGGCGATGTGCACGACATCGGCAAGAACCTTGTAAATATCATGCTCGAAGGAGCTGGTTTTAAGGTTATTGATATCGGTGTACAGGTTGCTCCTGAAAAATTCATTGCAGCAATCAACGAACACCAACCAGATATTCTGGGAATGTCAGCATTTCTCACAACAACAATGCCAATGTTTAAGGTCAACATTCACGAGATTACTAAGGCCGGTCTACGCGACAAGGTAATCATCATGGTGGGTGGCGCACCCGTAACACAGGAATATGCAGATGCAGTTGGAGCAGATGGCTTTGCAGCCGATGCCTCAACAGCGGTTCGTGTTGCCAAGGATTTAATCCAGAAGAAGCGCGCACTTGTAAATGCCTAAATTGTTAAACCTGTTGTTAGCTGTCGAACATGGCATGAAAAAGCCTGTTTGGGATTGCACTATGTGCGGACAATGTGTTCTGCACTCAACAGGTATGACGTGTCCAATGACATGTCCAAAAACTCTACGTAATGGTCCATGCGGTGGGGTCCGCGAAGATGGACATTGCGAAGTTAAGCCAGAGATGAGATGTGTTTGGGTAAAAGCATACGATCGTAAAGTTTCTCTTCCACTTCCGACCGTGTGGAAAGAGCACTACAACGATCTGCGCCCGCCAGTTGATATGCAACTCAAGGGCACATCTTCATGGGTTAACTTGATTACAAAGCGCGATCAACAAACACCAGCCGGTTGGGCCAAGCGCCAAGAAGAAACGCATTCGCACTAATGTCAAAGCTGCGCGATGTGATTACACAAACTAAAGATGTTGTTTACACCGCTGAATTTCCTATTATTGACGGCGGCGGAATGGAACAAGTTAAAAAGAATGTAGAGCGCCTCGCTCCGTGGTTTGTGGCCGTTAATGCAACTGATAACACTGCAGCACACGCGCATGCATCAAATGTCTCTGTAGCAATTGCGATGAAGCAACATGGTCTCGAACCAATCATGCAAATTGTCTGTCGCGATAAGAATCGTCTTGCAATCCAAGCAGACATGGCCGGCGCCAATTTGCACGGCATCGAAAACATTGCGCTTTTGACGGGCGATGACGTAACCGCTGGCGATGAACCAGAAACTCGTCGCGTCTTTGATCTCGATGGACCTCAAGCAATTAATGTGGCATCAATTCTTAATGCAGGTACTTATCTCTCGGGTCGCAAGTTAAATCCTGCGCCAAATTTCTTCATTTGCTCCGTTGAAAATCCCTTTGCTCCCCCACATGATTACCGTATTGAACGTGTGCTGAAGAAACATCGTGCCGGTGCTCAAATGATTCAACTTCAAATTGGTTACTATCCAGAGCGTCTTGAAAAATTCTGCGCAGGTGTGGCAGCAACCGTTCCAGATTTAGCAATTATTCCTAGCGTTGTTCTGATTAAGAGTGCAAAGCCACTGAGCTTTATGAACGATAAAGTTCCGGGCATCAGTGTTCCGCAGGATGTTATTGATCGAGTTGCGCAATCAACAGATCAAGCAGAAGCGGCGTACCACCTTGCACTTGAACAATGCCAACATGCACTCGCCCTTCCAGGTGTGCGTGGATTGCACATCACAGATTTCCGCCATGACGACACTCTTGAGCGGTTAATGCGCGACCTCGGCCGAACACCTAACCAATACACATAACAGGAGCAATCACATGCATACAGTCGTTCAATCAGCATCGAAGACCGTCACTATTGGTCACGATCAACCATTTGTCATCATTGGTGAGCGCATCAACCCAACAGGTCGTAAGAAGTTTCAAGAGTTGCTCCGTGCGGGTGATCTTTCAACTATTGCAGTTGATGTTGAGTCGCAGATAAAAGGTGGCGCTGACATGCTCGATGTGAATATGGGTGTGCCATTGACTGATGAACCTGCACTTTTGTCCAAAGCAATCAAGATGATTCAAGGAATTACAGATCTACCAATTTGTATTGATTCCTCCGTTATCGAAGCGCTTCAAGCAGGACTAGAGGCATACGAGGGCAAAGCACTGGTTAACTCCATGACGGGTGAAGATGATCGTATGGAGTTAATTTTGCCACTGATCAAAAAACACAACGCAGCAATCATTGCCTTGCCAAATGATGAAATCGGTATTCCAGCAACAGCTGCAGAGCGCATTGTCATTACTGAAAAAATTATCCGCGCCGTAGAAAAGCACGGTATCTCACTAGATAACTTAGTTATCGACCCACTTGCAATGACAGTGGGCGCCGATCCAGAAGCTGTGAAAATTACTCTAGAAACTATTCATCTCATCCGTGAAAAATTTGGTTTGAATATGACACTTGGAGCATCAAATATTTCATTTGGTTTGCCAAATCGTCATGCACTCAATGCGGCATTCTTGCCAGCGGCTATGTCACATGGTCTGACATGTGCGGTTATGGATGCACGTACGCCCTCAATTAATGAAGCTGTTCGCGCCGCAGATCTATTACTCGGTATGGACCAATGGGGTGGAAATTGGATTTCTCGATTCCGTGCGCAAGAAGCAGCAAAGGCAGAGGGATAAATCATTAGTAAAAAAGAGCTCGACCCATCACTTATTCCGGCACACGATGGAACAGGTCGCATCAAGCTGACTTTTCGTGTGCTCGAAAAAGACGGATCAGTTGCAAATGAAAAAGGTTTTACCGTTCCAACTGGTGTCAGTGCATTTGATGCAGCATCCTGGAATGGAATTGCAATTGATTCAACCTGTGGTGGTTATGGCACGTGCAAAAAATGTCGCATCAAAGTAACAACAGGAGATGTCGAACCTTCCAAACTTGATTACCGCGCATTTACTGAAGGTGAAATCAAAGATGGTTGGCGCCTAGCTTGCCTTGTTCGCGCTGCCAAAGATGTCACCCTCGATGTTCCACCACTAACTACTCGCCCAAAAGCAGCAACTGTCGGTGTTGGGCGCCAAGTTATTTTGCGCCCCGCTGTTCAAAAGCGTTACGTTGAATTAGCTGATCCCACGTTGCACGATCAACGCACGGATATCGTGCGCCTATTCGATGCAATAGACGACATCGAAGCTACGGTTTCTTTGGCAGCGATGCGTAACCTGCCAAAGGTCCTTCGCTCATCTTTTTTCAAAGTAACTGCCGTCTTCGTTGATCAAGAGCTGATCGAAATTGAAGCAGGCGATACAACTGCTCTGCGATATGGAATTGCATATGACCTTGGAACAACAACAGTTGTTGCAACACTACTTGATCTAAATACAGGTACGCCTGTTGCGGTTAAGTCAATGCTCAACAAGCAACAACCATTTGGCGCAGATGTCATCACTCGAATTTCTGCAACGATGATGGATCCAACCGCGCTCGATAGACTTCGTGGCTTAGCTCAACAAACCTTGGCGGAACTCAGTGCTGAAGTTTGCGAAGAAGCTGGCGTAGATCCTCTTAATGTCTATGAAGTAGCACTTGCTGGTAATGCCACAATGACGCAATTAGCACTCGGCATTGATCCGGAACCACTTGGTGTCGCTCCGTTTATTATGGCAAGTGCATCTTTTCCAGATGTTCAAGCATCTGAACTCGGTATCAATGTTCACCCACGCGCGAAAGCAGTCATCATGCCTTCACTCGGTGCCTACGTTGGTGGCGACATTGTTGCTGGCGCACTCGCATCCGGTATGGATCGTGACAAGCGCCTTCGCTTGTTTATCGATGTGGGCACTAATTGCGAAATTATTTTAGGAGATGGCGAAAAGATTCTTGCTACTGCGGCTCCCGCAGGTCCTGCATTTGAAGCAGCCTCAATTAAATGTGGCGTGCGTGCAGCATCTGGCGCAATTGAAACTATCAAAGATGTCGATGGCGATCTTGAAATTGGCACGATTGAAAATACAAAAGCAATCGGTATTTGCGGATCTGGACTAGTCGATGCTTGCGCATGCTTAGTGCAATTGGGTTTACTCGATAACTCAGGACGCTTTGTCACAGCTGAACAAGCAGCGATTGCAGCGCCAAAGATTGCACACCGCCTTGTGGAACGCGAAGGTGAAAGGGTATTTGTGTTGACATGGGGTGGCAAAGAGGGCGATCTCAATGATTGCGTCTTTTTAACGCAACGCGATGTTCGCGAACTTCAATTTGCTAAGGCTGCCATTGCAACTGGTTGGGCACTTTTACTTGAAGAATTCGGTGTAGCAGAGAGTGAAGTACAACAAGTTCTTTTGGCGGGTTCATTTGGTTCTTACCTTTCGCCAGCATCAGCAGTAAAAATCGGATTAGTACCTAAGCTTCCAGTTATGCGCATTGTCTCTGCTGGAAACGTTGCAGGCGAAGGTGCCAAGATGGTCTTGTTATCTGCCCAAGAGCGCAATGGTGCGATGGCACTGCTGGATGAAATCGATTACATCGAATTATCAGATCGCGCGGACTTCAATGATAAATTCGTTGAGCGTCTTAGCTTTCCCGCATAAGCCATGTCTGTTGCAGTAATTGCCTGTGGCGCAATTGCCACACACATTTCACACATCACGGATACAGCCAAACTTGATGTAACTATTTATCCGCTGCCACCGCTATTGCACAATCAACCTGCAAAAATTGCAGGTGAAGTTGAGAAAACTTATTTAGAGATTAAAGATAGACACTCTAAGTGCGCAGTTGCATACGCTGATTGCGGCACCTATGGAGCACTTGATTCAGTCATTGAAAAACTCGGACTCAAGCGCCTTGGCGGAAACCACTGCTATGACATATTTGCTGGAAAAGAGAAGATTCAAGCAATCATGGATGCAGACGCCGGTACATATTTTTTAACAGATTTTCTCGTGAAATCTTTTCATCGAAGTGTCATTGTGGAGCTCGGTTTAGATAAACGCCCAGATCTTCGTGATGATTACTTTAAGAACTACAACAAAATTATCTGGCTTGCTCAAAACCCAACACCTGAATTAAGTGTGATGGCACAGGCTGCTGCAGACTTAATTGGCTTAGAACTTGAAATTGATGTTGTTGGAGAAGGCAGCCTTAAAGAACAGATTCTGGAACTACTTGACTGATTCCAGCTCCATTGCTTTAAGTACGATTGGGTCGAGTTTGCTGCGATCTACATCAGCGTGTAAACGCTCGCGCATCTCGGGTGTCCAGAACTGCACAATATGGTGGGCAACTTCGATTTCAGGAGCGGTGGCTTTTGGAACATTTGCAGCGATTTGATTGGCCATACGAATAATTGAATCTAGTTGCGAGTCCCCTGCAATATCGTGTTCATGAATAACGGCTGGTCCTTTTTCACTCGGTGAAATCTCAACAGCAGTTACTTTGTACTCTGGACAATTTGTAGCCCAATCTGAGTAATCGGTTGTGATCACATTTGCACCAGATTCTGGGAAATGAAATGTTGTGTACACCACGCCTGCTGGAACAGAATCAGTTATTCGCGCATGCATGATTGTTTCGCCCACGCGTGATGAAAGTTTTACCCACGAACCATCTTTAATTCCACGCATTTCGGCATCTGATTCGTGAATGTCCAAAATATCTTCGCTGTGCCAGATGTTATTTGCCGTACGACGTGTCTGGGCACCCACGTTGTACTGACTTAAAATTCGACCAGTTGTCAGTAATAGTGGGAATTTACGTGTGGATTTTTCTAGTGTTGCAACATATGGCGTTGGCATGAACTTACCTTCGCCACGTACAAATTCATTGATGTGCATTGTTGGGGTTCCATCTGGTGCTTTGTCATTGACCGGCCATTGCAAAGATCCCATTCGATCTAGATGCTCAAATGAAACTCCAGCAAATGTTGGAGTTGTAGCTGCGATTTCATCCATAATCTCTGATGCTTGGGTATATGACATGTCATAACCCATGGCGCGCGATAGGTCGCACGTAACTTCATACTCTGTCTTGCCTGTTCTTGATTGCATTACTGGGCGAACACGATTAATGCGTCTTTCAGCATTTGTAAACGTTCCATCTTTTTCTAAGAAAGACGTACCTGGCAAGAACACATGTGCAAACTTAGAAGTTTCATTGAGGAATAGATCTTGAACAATAACCATATCCATGGAGCGAAGCGCTGCGTGAACATGTGTTGTATTTGGATCAGATTGGGCTATGTCTTCGCCTTGCACGTAGAGACCGCGGAACTTATGTCCAAGTGCTGAATCAAACATATTTGGAATACGTAATCCCGGCTCTGGGCGAAGTGTGACACCCCATTTTTTATTAAAGATTTCGCGAACATCATCACGAGAAATATGACGATAGCCCGGCAATTCATGTGGGAATGAACCCATGTCGCAAGATCCCTGCACATTGTTCTGACCACGCAGTGGATTCACTCCAACACCTTTACGTCCAATGTTTCCCGTTGCCATCGCAAGATTTGCAATACCCATCACCATCGTTGAACCTTGACTGTGTTCGGTAACACCGAGTCCATAATAAATTGATCCATTTGGAACCGAAGCGAATAGTCGAGCAGCTTCGCGAATCTTCTGCGCAGGCACACCAGATGCTGCCTCTAAAAATTCTGGACTGTTCTCTTCTAGCGAGATAAATCTTTCCCACTCGGCGAAGGCTTCTAGATCACATCGCTCATTAACGAATTCACGATTTATCAATCCTTCGGTAGCCACAACATGTGCAAGTGCATTGATCACTGCGACATTTGTTCCTGGCAATAATTGCAAGTGATAATCAGCTTCTACATGTGCTGATTTAACTGTCTCAGTTGCACGTGGATCTACAACTATTAACTTTGCACCGCGGCGAATTGCTTGTTTCATTCGTGAATTAAATACAGGGTGAGCAGCTGCCGGGTTAGCGCCAATAACCATAATTACATCTGAAAACTCGACTGATTCAAAGTCTTGTGTTCCAGCCGATGTTCCAAAAGTTTGATTGAGTCCATAACCAGTTGGAGAGTGGCAAACACGCGCGCATGTATCTACGTTGTTATTGCCAAAGGCTGCACGCACCATCTTTTGAACAACGAAGACTTCTTCATTTGTGCAACGAGATGAAGTGATTCCACCAATCGAATCCACACCACTTTCGGCTTGAATTTTTTTAAGACCGGCTGCTGCAAAAGCGATTGCTTCCTCAAATGAAACTTCGCGCCATTCATCGGTTATCTTTTCTCGAATCAAAGGTTTTGTTATGCGATCATCATGGGTTGCATATCCCCACGCAAAACGGCCCTTAACGCATGAGTGGCCAGCATTTGCTCCACCATCTTTAAGAGGAACCATACGGACGAGTTCATCTCCACGCATTTCTGCTTTAAATGAGCAACCAACTCCGCAATACGCACACGTTGTTATGACTGAACGAGTTGGTGCTCCGATGGTGAGCAATGTTTTTTCAGTCAGAGCACCGGTTGGACATGCTTGAACACATGCTCCACAAGAAACACACTCACTATCAATAAATGATGTACCAGATGAAGAAACGCGCGCTTCAAAGCCACGATTTTCAATTGTTAGCGCAAATGTTCCTTGCACTTCATCGCATGCACGGACGCAGCGGTTACAGACGATGCACTCAGTGGAATCAAATGTGAAGTAAGGATTAGTCTCATCTTTTACAAGTCCTAAGTGAGTTTTTCCTTCATAGCGAACTTCTTCAAGACCAACTTCTTTAGCCATTGCATGCATTTTGCACTCATCGCCAGTTTCGCAAACTGCTGGGTGATCTGACATGTACAGCTCCATAACACCACGGCGAATCTTTTGTACGCGATCCGTTGTGGTAGAAACTTTCATGCCCTCGGCAACAGGTGTTGTACACGACGATGGAGTGCCATTGCGTCCATCGATTTCAACAACACAGAGGCGACATGATCCAAAAGCTTTCAGGCGATCAGTGGCGCAGAGCTTTGGAATGTTATTGCCCAGCATTGCAGCGGCACGCATAATTGATGTTTCAGCAGGAACGGTTACCGATTTTCCATCAATTTCCACTGTAACGGTTTCGATTTTTTTACTTGCAGGAGTGCCAAAGTCAGGTTCGATGAGCATCGTCATTTCTTCGCACCTCCCGTAAAATCTTCTGGGAAATTATTCATTGCACTCTTTACAGGAAGCGGAGTAAGTCCGCCCATCGCGCAGAGAGATCCATCCGTCATTACTTCGCACAAGTCTAAGAGCAATAACTTATTTGCGGGGACATCTACGCCAGAAATAATTTTTTCAATGGTTTCAGCACCCCGTGTTGAGCCTAAACGACACGGTGTGCACTTGCCACATGATTCGAGGGCACAAAACTCCATTGCAAACTTAGCTTGCTGTGCAAGATCTACGTTGTCATCGAATAGAACAACTCCGCCGTGGCCAAGCATTCCACCAGCTGCCGCAAGTGATTCGTAATCCATTGAAACGTTTAGTTGAGATGAATTGAAGTAGGCACCCAGTGGTCCACCGATTTGAATAGCACGCAGTGGCTTGCCACTGAGCGTTCCGCCACCAAAAGTTTTAACAAGTGTCTCTAATGTAATTCCAAAAGCTGTTTCGATAATTCCACCACGGGCAATGTTTCCTGCTAATTGGAAAACCTGTGTACCAAGTGAACGCCCAGTTCCGCGTGCAGCATATGCACCAGCTCCATCGGCCAAAATTGCCGGAACACTTGCAAGAGTTAAAACGTTATTAATAATCGTTGGTTTACCGAATAATCCAGCAATTGCAGGTAGCGGTGGCTTAGATCGAATCACACCACGCTTTCCTTCAAGACTTTCAAGCATTGCAGTTTCTTCACCACAGACATAAGAACCCGCACCGACTCGAACTTCTAGATTAAACGCATGCGCACTTCCTAATACAGAAGAACCAATTACTCCTGCACTTTTTGCGATATCAATTGCATCACATAAACGTTTGATTGCAGTTGGATACTCAGAGCGCAAGTAAACAAATCCTTCTGTTGCACCGACTGCAACAGCTGCAATTGCCATTCCTTCAATCAAAGTAAATGGGTCTGCTTCAATCAAAATACGATCGGCAAATGTTCCGCTATCGCCTTCATCTGCGTTACAGCAAACATATTTTTGATCAGCTTTCGCATCAAGAACCGTCTTCCATTTAATACCGGCAGGAAAACCTGCTCCCCCGCGTCCACGTAAACCAGATGCTGTAACTTCTGCGACGATATCTGCACCGCTTTGTTTAACTGCTTTGCGCAATCCAACTAAACCACCGTGGGCTTCGTAATCTTTTAGTGAGAGGGGGTCAATAATTCCAACGCGCCTATACGTAACGCGATCTTGTCCTGCAAACCATGCAATCTGATCCGTTAAGCCAAGTGCAAGTGGATGCGCACCACCATTTAAGAAATCTGCATCAAATAAAGATGAAACATCTTCTGGTTGCACGGGCCCATAAGCAATACGCCCTTGTGGTGTTGAAACTTCAATGAGTGTTTCTAGCCAGAGCGCACCACGAGTTCCATTTCTAACAATAGTAACTTTGAGTGAGCGCTTAACTGCTTCTTGTGCAACAAGCGCTGCAACTTGATCTGCGCCAATAGAAATGGCAGCACTGTCATTAGGAATATAAACAACGGTGCTCATGCGGTGATCTTCTCAACACTTGCACGACCCATTAATTGTCCATCAACCATTGCAGCAGGTCCTAGAGCGCAATTTCCAAAGCAGTATGCGGATTTTATTTCGACATCAGCGTACGATTGGTCAATCTTCTTTCCAAGTTTTTTCTCAACTGCTGCAACAAGATCGCGAGAACCTACTGCTTGGCACGCTTCTGCTACACATATCTGGATTAAGCGAACAGGTGAAGGTGTTGTACGTAAATCGTGATAATAAGTAAGCACACCGTGAACATCTGCTCTGGAAACGTTAAAAGTTTCCGCTATCAGGGAAACTGCCTCATCATGGACATAACCAAAACGCTCTTGAATAGCTTGCAGCGCAATTAGCACTGGACCTTGAACGTTTTTTAAAGAAGACAACACTTGTGTTCCTTCTTCGATACTCCATGATGGATATGACATTCTAAAAGAGCCCCACAACTTTGCCATCAATGTAATCTATGCGCTCTGCGGAAGGAACCTTTGGTAATCCCGGCATTGTCATCACTTCACCACAAACCAGAACAATAAATTCGGCACCTGCAGATAATCGAACTTCTCGAATGTTTAGTGAGTGACCGCTTGGCGCCCCACGAAGGGCAGCATCGGTTGAGAATGAGTACTGAGTCTTTGCAACACATATTGGGAAGTGCCCATAGCCACTCTCCTGCAACTCCTTAATTTTGTTGCGTACCTTGGCATCAGCTGTGACATCTGCTGCACCGTAAATTTTCGTAGCAACCGCTGTTACTTTTTCCCACAACGTGGCACTGTCTTCGTAAACAAATGTCATCTTGGATGGTTTCTCGCAGAGTTCGACAACAGCGTGAGCAAGATCCGCTGCACCTTTACCGCCATCTGCCCAGTGAGTTGCAAGAACAATTTTGACACCGAGTGCCTCAACTTTCTTGCGGAGTAGTTCAACTTCTGCCTTTGTATCACTTGTGAAGTGATTGATTGAAACAACTAATGGCAAGTTATAGACAGTTGTGATGTTCTTGATGTGACGCTCTAAGTTAACGATTCCCTTTTCGAGAGCATCAAGATTTTCATCAGTGATTGTCTTCAAGTCAGCACCACCGTGGTATTTAATTGCACGAATTGTTGCTACAAGCACACACGCAGATGGTGCGATTCCAGCTTTGCGGCACTTAATGTCGATGAACTTTTCAGCTCCAAGATCTGCGCCAAAGCCTGCCTCTGTTACGACGTAATCCGCGAGTTTAAGCGCCGATGTTGTTGCAACAACTGAGTTGCAGCCGTGAGCAATATTTGCAAATGGGCCACCGTGTACAAATGCTGGAGTGTTTTCTAGCGTTTGTACCAAGTTTGGTTGGAATGCATCTTTAAGAATTACGGTCATCGCTCCATGAGCATTGAGATCGCTAGCAAGAACCGGTTTCTTATCGCGTGTGTATGCCACAACGATTTTGCCCATTCTCTCTTTAAGATCTTCGATAGAAGTAGCAAGACAGAAAATCGCCATGATCTCTGATGCAACAACGATGTCGAAACCATCTTGACGTGGCATTCCGTTTCCAACTCCACCGAGGGATGCAACGATTTCACGAAGTGCGCGATCATTCATATCTACTACGCGCTTCCATGCAACGCGGCGCACATCAATATCTAGCGTGTTGCCATGATGTATGTGATTATCCAAAAGTGCTGCGAGCAAGTTATTTGCTAGTGCGATAGCACTGAAATCTCCGGTGAAGTGAAGATTGATATCTTCCATCGGAACAACTTGTGCGAATCCGCCGCCTGCAGCTCCACCCTTCATTCCAAAAACTGGGCCGAGAGATGGTTCGCGAAGTGCAATGAGTGCGTTCTTGCCAATATGACGAAGTGCATCTCCTAAGCCAACAGTTGTTGTTGTCTTTCCTTCACCAGCTGGTGTTGGGCTAATAGCTGTAACTAAAACAAGTTTGCTATCGCTCTTTTTTGGTAACGAATCCAAATACTTTAAAGAGATCTTTGCTTTGTAGTGTCCGTACGGCTCGAGATGCTCAGCACCAATTCCAAGTGAAGCACCAATGTCGAGAATTGGTTTCATTGTGGCTTTCTGTGCAATTTCGATATCAGACATTTTTATCCCTTTGCTGCTCGTACTGCGCTAGTAAGTGCTGGAAGTACTTGATGCAAGTCACCGATGATTGCGTAATCTGCATAGTTAAGGATTGGAGCCTCAGGATCTGTATTGATAACAACGATTGTCTTGCTGTTCTTCATGCCAGCAATGTGTTGCATAGCACCAGAAATTCCACACGCAATGTAAAGATCTGGCGCAACCTTCGAACCAGTCTGACCAACTTGTTCTGCGTGTGGGCGCCAACCAGATGCTGTCACAACACGTGAGCATCCAACTGTGCCTTCCATTAATGAAGCAAGTTCTTCTAGCTTACTGAAACCTTCTGGACCGCCAACTCCACGACCACCAGAAATAATCACCTTTGCATCAGTAAGTGTTACGCCACCACTTTTTGATTCACCCGAATCACGACTGAGAATTCGAACAACTGTGTCACTTGCTTCAAGTGTTGGTTCAAACTCTGAAACAGTTGCAGCACTAGCATTTGCAGACTCTGATTCGACAGAAAATGGAAATATTGAAGCAATTAGTAATGGTGAATGGACATTTGCTTCTTCGATTAGATTTCCCGCCCAACGAGCACGTTGTACAACGTGAGGTGTGCCGAGTGTGATTGATGAACAATCAGAAGCCATTGGAGCATCCAAAAATGCTGCAAGGTGTGCCAATTGTTCATTTCCACGTGGACTTCCGGCTGCAATCACAGCAGCAGGATTTAGTTTTCCAACTAGGTCCTTAAGGGAGCGACCAGATGCTTGGGGTGTGTAATCAGTAATGTCAGCGTGCGCTGCAACGTGTAAAACCTTTGCACCGTATTCGCCGACAACTCCTGCAACGCCAGCGCCATCTTTGCCAATGACAACTGCTTCAACATCTTGTCCAAGTTTGCGTGCGGCAGTAAGTGCTCGCAGTGACAATGGATCTAGTTCTCCTCGGTCGTGATCTACAAGTACCAAAATCATTAGAGCGCTCCGATCTTCTTTAGAACTTCAACTAAGGCTGGAACTGCTTCTGCGCCATTACCCAAAATTTCTGCTCCTGTTGATTTAGATGGAGCAATAGTTAGGTTGAGTTTTTCCAACTTTGGAACGCTTGGTTCTGCTTTTTTCATATCCACTGGCTTCTTTCGTGCTTGCATGCGACCTGGCACTGACGGATAACGAGGAATGTTTAATCCATCTCGTACGGTCACAATTGCTGGAAGTGGTGCTTCATAATGCTCGCGGCCTGTAGCGACAACGCGTTCACATGATGCGATTCCATTTTCAATCTTCATCGCTTTTACATTTGTAACTATCGGGCGATTAAGTGCGTGGGCTACGCGCACATGAATTTGATATCCAGCGCTATCAACCGATTCTGCACCGAATATAATGAGATCAAATTTTGTCTCTTCAGCGTTGATTGCATCTACTAACGCTGCAGCCGTTGCTTGCGGATCCCACTCTTGCCCATCAGTTTCCAGTAAAACCGCACGAGTTGCACCAATTGCTAATTGCGCACGCAGTTGTTCTTCGGCATCTGATGGTCCAAGGGTAAGCAGAGTAAGTGAGCCACCCATTTGCTCCACTAGTTGCACGCCAGCTTCGACAGCATTTTCTTCGTGCGGACTGATTCCAAAACCAAGATGCTTCGTTTCAATATCTTTTGCATCCGGTGTAAGAATTAACGTTCCACCTGCGAGAGGTACTCGCTTTAAACAGACTAAAACATCCATTACGACAAAATCCTCTCATTGGATGGATCAAATACTGATGTAGCCCCTACTTCAGCAATTGAACATGGGTAGTGCTCACCAAGGTATTCAACAATAAATTTGTTACCAGCAACGGCAAGCTCTGTTGGCAAGTACGACATCAAAATGTGCTTGCCAAGAGATGGTGCAGAACCAGCACTTGTTACATATGAACGACGTCCATGTGCATCAGTAATTGGTTTCTTGTCCAGAGTCAGAATTGGTTCGCTTCCCATCATGTATCGCTTCTCACCTGTTGAAGATTTGTGATCATCAACGAATAAAGTGCAGAGCATCGCAACTGGCTTTTCGCTGCGGTGCTTCACGTGAGCTTCTTTACCGACGAAGTCTGCTTCTTTAAGCTTTGGTGACTGCATTCCTGCTTCAACCACTGTGTACTCAGTTTCAAGTTCTGGTCCGTAAGCGCGGTAACACTTTTCAAGACGACCAGTAGTTCCGTACACACCAATACCAACAGCAATCATTCCGTGGTTCTTACCAGCTTCCCAAAGCGCATCCCACAGAGCAGGACCATCAGCCATTGGTACGTAGAACTCCCAGCCAAGATCGCCAACGTAAGAAATACGAGATGCAAGAACTTTTACGCCCTTGATATCAATTTCCTTGCATGTGCTGAACTTAAATGCTTCATTGCTCATGTCAGCAGATGTAACTTCTTGCACAATCTTTCGTGCATTCGGACCCCACACGCCAAGAGTTGTGTAATTAGACGTAATGTCTTTGATTGTTGCTGAACCATCTGTTGGCAACAAGTCTGCAAACCACTTCTTATCTGCCATACCGTGTGCACCGCCAGTAACCACACGGAAGTGTGAATCACCGAGTCGCATGATTGTTAAATCTGATTTGAACCCACCATTTGGACCAAGCACTGGCGTATAAACAACGCGACCAACTGCTACATCCATCTGACGTAGTGCGGCCTTTTGTACAACAGCAAGTGCGGATGGTCCAGTGATATCAAAGTAAGCAAATGCGGTCAGATCCACGATGCCAGCTGTCTCGCGCATTTGTAAGTGTTCAGCATTGATAATTGGTGACCACCAGCGTGATTCCCATTCAGCAGTACGTGGCATTACTTTGTCACCAAATTTGGCAACGAGTTCTTTATTGCTTTCATACCAAAATGGTCGTTCCCATCCTGCTGTCTCATAAAAGACTGCACCAAGCTTTGCTTCGCGATCGTAATAAGGAGATAAGCGAACTTTACGATTTGATTCGTATTGCTCGAGAGGGTGAACAATTCCGTAAGTCTTATTAAATGACTCAGCAACGCGAGCTTTTACGTGCTTGTCATCTTTGTGGTGCTCATGGAAGCGAGCAATGTTTGATGCGTGAAGATCAATATGCGAATCTCCCAAGACCATCCACTCAGCAACAGACTTTGCAGTTCCTGGACCTTCTTTTATCCAAACCGCTGCAACAGACCAAAGACCCTTAACCTCAGGAGTTTCACCTAGGACAGGCATTCCATCTGGTGTGTAGGAAAGAATTCCGTTACATGCATACTTTTCGCGAACGTTTTCATCTCCAACAATTGATGGCATCAATTCGTATGAGTGTTCGTCTTGAATATCAAAGTCTGCTTGCGTAAATGCAAACTCAGTTGGAGATAGAGTTGCAGTTGCATTTGATGGCAAATCTTCTGCGTTATAAAGAATTGGACGGTGAGCATACGATCCAATTTCAAGACCAGTTCCATGTTGACGCTCATACATGAAAGTGTCCATGTCGCGAATAATTGGCCATTCGATATCACCCTTTGCACCAGCGAAGAATGGAACAGGCCCAATGTCTTTCATTTGGTGCACAGCAGGAGTCAATGGAATGTGTGCGCCAGCCATTGCTGCAAGCTTTGGTGACCAACAACCACACGCGATAACAACGTATTCAGCTTCGATTGTTCCTTGATCAGTGACAACAGCCTTAACGTGACCATTTTCAACTGTGATGTCTTGTACTTCAACGTTTGCAAATGATTGTGCGGCGCCCATTTCGGCAGCCTTTTCGCGCATCAATGTACCTGTACGAAGTGAGTCAACAACGCCCACCGTAGGTTGGTAATACCCACCAAGGATTACCGTTTCATCAATGTATGGAACTAACTTCTTCACTTCTTCAGGGGAAATAATTCGACCACCATCGACGCCCCATGATTTTGCAGAAGTAATACGACGAGCAAGTTCTTGCATGCGCTCTGGAGTACGAGCAACTTCAATTCCACCCGATTCAGTAAATGTTCCAAACTCTTTGTATTGACGCATACTCTCTGCTGTAATGGCAGTCATTTCCTTGGAGTGATCCACTGGGAAAATAAAGTTTGATGCGTGACCAGTTGAACCGCCAGGGTTTGGCAGTGGGCCCTTATCAATCTGGACGATGTCTTTCCAACCCAACTTTGCAAGGTGATACACCATGCCATTGCCGACGATTCCTGCACCGATAACGACGCACTTTGCTTTGCTTGGTAACTTGCCGCTCATGATTTTCTCCGTTTATTTCTTCTTGGTGGTATTAGGTTTGGTGGTTAGAGATTCTTTCGAATTGTTGTTTCGAAACCTTCGACGTGATCGCGCATTGCTTTGGCAGCTGCCTTGCCATCATTTGCTGCAATTGCTTCAAGTAACGCACGGTGCTCGATAATCGCCTCCGATAGTTCTTCTACTTGATCAAGAGCTAAGAACCAGATGCGAAGAGCGTGGGCATAGTAATTATCAAGTGCGGAAGCTAAGAATTCGTTGTGTGTGCACTCATATATATGGTGGTGAATTCTTTGGTCGAGTTGAATGAGTGTTCGCATTTGTGGCTTGCCCTTGATGGAATCGATTTCTTTGATTAATTCAAGAGTTATCGCTCGGTCAGCCTTTGTGGAACGAAGCGCCGCTAATTCTGCAGCCTTGATTTCAAGAACTGCGCGAACTTCAGATACTGCAGCAAGATTTTCTACATCTACATTAGATACGAACATGCCCCGACGTGGAAATACTTCTACAAGTTTTTCATTTGCCAACAGGCGAAGAGCTTCACGAATTGGAGTTCGTCCGAATTTTAATTTAGCCATCAATGTGGCCTCAGAAATTAGGGAACCTGGTTCTAATTCGAGAGTAATAATTTTGGAGCGGATAACTGCATAGGCTTCTTCAGCCAAAGATGTACTTTCAGGTCCCCGGGTAAGAATCTCCTGGGAGGCAAAGGTGCTCATACCCGAGATCGTATATCAGTTGTATACGATTGAATAGACTTCTACAGAAGGTATTTCACGAAGAGCCAGGCGCTGGCTGTAAACCCCGTGATCAAAACTAAGGCCCTATAAAAATTTCGGCTCATGCGCGTGGCCCAGTGCCCACCTAATGTTCCACCAACTGTCGATCCGGCCAACAAGGCAATAACAAATGGCCAGTGAACCATTCCGCTGAAAATATAGATAACGTTTGAAACGATACTGGTGCACCCAACAATTAAATTCTTAGCCGTATTAAGTACAGCAGGATCGCGCCGTGCATCTCGAGCAAGGACAGCAATAACCATAACTCCTTGGCCGGGTCCGAAGTATCCGCAATAAAATCCACTGCCAGCAATACCTGCATATTCCAAGTTTTTATGGTGCTTTCCACGATTGGGTTTTACTTTGATGAGAAGTGTCAAGGTTGCACCCAGTAATAAAAATGGAACGAACTTCTCAAAGAGCTCTGGTGGCATACGCAATAAAGTAATCGCACCGATTGATGAAAAAACGATTGAAATGACAATTAACGAAAAATACTCTTTGGCTAAATCCTTGATTTTATGGCGAATGGCAATCAAGGCAAAGAAGTTCCCTGGAGTAACACCGAGGGCATTAGTTACGGCTGCACTGACTGGCGAGATTCCCGTTGCCAAAATAACAGGAAACGAGATAACTGAGCCGCCACCTGCTACACCATTTATCACGCCAACAAGTAAACCCGTTACGGCGATGAGCAAGAACTCGAGCATGACTTAGTTTAACTCATGAGCTCTAATTAAATCTGCAGGTGTATCAATATCTATCAATGCGTTTACCTCGACCTGTACCTCATCAATGCTCAGGAATTCACAGAGTGCACGCATTGATTGACCATGTGGATTGCCTAGTTTTTCTAGTGCTAGAAGCAATGCTTCACGTCGGTAAACCCCACATAAGGTCTGCCTAAAACCATCTGCATCAACTGGCATAGCCGCATCACTTTGTATTGCATCAAGTAATTGCAAAAACAGTGACGAACTAAAAGGCATATCTACTGCTGCAATGGCCACAAAGTCGGTATCTAATTCGTGTAACCCGCGAGCAATGCCTGCAACAGGGCCACCTAGAGGCGGCTGCTCAAAAACATCTTTACCGACGATGACAGTTTTGATTCCGGCGGGAATAAAACTAATTACATGATCAAGAAGTGTTATTCCATTTAAAAGCGCTTGCGATTTATCTGAACCGAAGCGCTTGTTCGTACCACCAGATAAAACGATGACGCCCCACGTTTTCATAAAATCCAATCGATAGAACAACGTGCGTAGCCCCGAAGGGATTCGAACCCTCGTAGCTGGCTTGAGAAGCCAGAGTCCTAGGCCGCTAGACGACGGGGCCCTAGTATTTTCAAAAACGATCGCCTTCGGCTTTCGTTTTCTTTACATAATTTCAAAAACGATCGCCTTCGGCTTTCGTTTTCTTTACAGATTCTTTCGCTGGGGTACCAGGACTCGAACCTAGACTTACTGAACCAGAATCAGCAGGGCTGCCAATTACCCCATACCCCAAAATAGGCAGTGCAAAGAATACCGCACCAACTAGAGCGTCAGTGCCGCTGCGATTCGTGCCAGCGAAGCCTCTTTACCAAGTAACTCCATTGATTCAAATAGCGGTGGCGAAATTGTGCTGCCAGTTGTTGCAATACGTATTGCAGTAAATGCAATACGTGGTTTGAGTCCCATCTCTTCAATCAAACTTGCGCGCAACGCCGCTTCAATGCTGTCGTGATTCCATGCTGACAGTGGTTCTAATTCTTTCACAGAACGCTTCAAAATATCTTTAGAAAGTGAATCAGTAATCTTTGAAACACTCTCTGCTTCTACACCAAAATCTTTTACAAATAAGAATTTAAGCATTTGAGGAATTTCATCGAGTTTAACAATGCGCTCTTGAATGATTGGAAGGGCAGCTTTAACAAGTGCAATTTCGCTATCGGTGCCTGTAATGACGCCTGCTTTTATCAAGAATGGAAGTGACCAGTTCAAAAATTCATCAAGGGTAAGTGCACGAATCTTGTCACCATTGATTGCTTCTAGTTTTTTCATATCGAAACGAGCAGGGGAAGAGTGCACTTTTTCAACAGTAAATAACTCACATAGTTCTTTCATCGTGATATTTTCACGATCATCTCCAGGAGACCAACCGAGTAACGCTAAGTAGTTACAAATTGCTTCTGGCAAATAACCTTGTTCACGATACCAAGCGATTGAGACTTCACCATTTCGCTTAGATAACTTTGCATTGTCTTGTCCCATAACAAATGGCAAGTGAGCAAAGACAGGATAATCCTCTGGCTTAACACCCATCGCTTGATAAACACGGATCTGACGTGGAGTTGAAGAGAGTAAATCTTCACCACGCAACACGTGAGTTACCTTCATTAAAACATCGTCTACTGCGACTGCCAAGGTATAGAGCGGTGAACCATCGGCACGTACTAGAACAAAGTCAGGAACAAATTTGTGATCAAAGACAACTTCGCCACGAATTTCATCAACGAACGTTGTTGATCCGTCAGGCATGCGCATGCGCACAACTGCTTCGCGACCTTCGCTTTTGTACGCCGCGATTTGTTCTGCAGAGAGATCACGGCATTTTCCGTCATAACCGGGTGCAACATTGGCTGCACGTTGTGCTTCACGGGTTGCTTCTAACTCAGCCGGTGTGCAGTAGCAGTGATAAGCATCTTTCTGATCCAGAAATTTTTGTGCCCACTCTGCATAAATATCCAAGCGTTGTGATTGCAGGTATGGACCATTTTCTCCGCCAACTTCAGGACCTTCATCCCAATTCAGGCCAAGCCACTTCAGAGTATCTATCGCTGCTTGTATGTATTCATCAGTAACGCGAGTGGTATCGGTATCTTCAATACGAAATAGAAATGTTCCACCGGTGTGACGCGCATATGCCCAATCAAATAAAGCGGTACGAATATTTCCAACATGCAGGTCACCAGTTGGTGAGGGCGCGAAACGAACCTTTACTTTTTTACCCATGCGCACTCACTCGATTCGTTAATTCCCCTAAACCTTCAATGGCAACAGTGACCACACCTTGCGGTTGCATTGGTCCAATACCTGCTGGTGTTCCAGTAAGAATTACATCTCCTGGAAGAAGTGTCATCACCTGTGAAACAAATTGAATAATTTCAGGGACTCCAAAAATCATCTGGTTAAGGCGAGCATCTTGCTTTGATTCATTATTGACAGTTGCTGTAATGCGTTGCGTGCCTGGAATAAAATCCGTGTCAATCCATGGACCAATCGGACAGAAAGTATCAAACCCCTTTGCACGACTCCATTGGCCATCTTTTTTCTGCAGATCACGAGCAGTTACATCGTTGGCGACTGTGTAACCAAAAATAACATCATTGACTCGCTCACGCGGAACATCTTTACAAATACGTCCAATAACTACTGCCAATTCTGCTTCATGATCTACACGATCTGACATTGATGGCCAGACGATTGTGTCGTTCGGCCCGATTACTGAAGTATTCGGTTTAAGAAAAATAATTGGCTCGCTAGGAACTTCTGAATCCATCTCTGCGGCATGATCGGCGTAATTTTTGCCGATACAAACGACTTTGCTTCGTGGAATAACTGGAGCGAGCAATCGAACATCTGATAACTGTGTAACCGCACCTGTCTTGCTTACTCCGGCATAAATTGGATCGCCAGCAATAACCGAGATATTTATTCCATCTTCTTCGAGTAATCCAAAGAGAGGATCAGTGCCTAATCCAGAGTTTGGTCCAGGAGAAAATCGAACAATGCGCATTGTTAAATTGTATCGGGGCTAATCGCGAAAGGCTAAAGCGTAGAAATTTCCCCGTTATCAGCACAATAAAACAGGGTTGCATTAGGTGAAAAATCTCGAAGCGCACCTGCTTTTAATGGCTTTTGACCAACAACTACAACGCTTTCAATTCCAGATATTCCAGATGCCATTGCAACTGTAAAGACAGAGTCACATGCATCAAGTGTCAGCGATGGCGTAGAAATGTTTATAGCAACGTAGGTACGTCCAGTGTTATCCCGCAATGCTGCAGCTTGGGCAGCCCCTGTGCGCTTCAAAGTCGCAGTTGCTAGCGTTGCTAACTTCTGATCTTCAGCGTTACTAAAGGTTGTCATCGCCCGCACTCTCTATTTTTTCAATTAATACACTACTAATTCTACGACGGCGACCGATTGGGCGTTCGGAGGTAATTAAGAACTGACCCACAGTTATCGTGCTGCCAGCAATTGGCACGCGTCCAAGTTTTTGTGCCATCAATCCACCAATGGTGTCTACATCTTCAAAGTCTTCTTCGGAGATCTCAATACCAAGTTCATCGGCTAAATCTTCGATGTGAAGTGTTGCCTTAGCACGAGCTTTGCCATCTGATATCCAGGTGAATGCTTCAACACCATCATCGAACTCATCGGCTATTTCACCAACAATTTCTTCAAGAATATCTTCAATCGTAATAATTCCCGCAGTACCGCCGTACTCATCCACAACAATGGCTAGGTGAATCTGATCGCGTTGCATTTCTTTGAGGAGATCAGCTGCAATTTTGCTTTCAGGAACAAAAGTTGCAGGTCGCATAAGTTGCTCTACTCGCTCACTTTGTTCAGCTTCGTGATGATCTAACGTTCGCTTGGCCAAATCTTTAACAT